>Ga0302347_1000049_pt1 | contig 267579 bp, 233 predicted proteins | sample PhyWR1_FD_202178 | JGI IMG/M metagenome (GOLD analysis project Ga0302347, IMG submission 202178) | Leaf surface microbial communities from wheat plants in UC Gill Tract Community Farm, Albany, California, United States - DLSL W.R1 (v2)... | ecosystem: Host-associated > Plants > Phyllosphere >... | reverse complement strand
TAACCTAAGGCGCGCCACTATAGCTACCCTGATATTAAGATACAAGCCCTTTTCTGGTATCTACAGGGGTCCAAGTGGTAGCATAACACACTCCTCCTGCTAACGACGACGAATGCGCATGTCTATAGAAAACGCAATGCCTGGCTACGATGCAGTAGGCCAGTTATTAAATGAACAAGGTGTGGGTCTTACACCTGCAGAAATGCACGGCTTAATCAGCGGCATGTTGTGTGGTGGTAAGAATGAAAGCAGCTGGCAAACCCTGCTTCATGAACTGACTAACGAAGGGCTGGCGTTTAGCAAAAACCTGGCTGATATCCTGCGTCAAATGTATGGCGCTATTGCTGATTCTTTGGAAGATGATGGTTTCCTGTTTCAGCTTTATATTCCTGATGGCGAGGAAACAACGGTTTTTGACCGGGCTGACGCGCTATCTGGCTGGGTAAACCATTTCCTGTTAGGGCTGGGTGTCACGCAGCCTAAACTGGATAAAGTTCCTGACGAAACCGGTGAAGCGATTGACGATTTGCGTAATATTGCCCAACTGGGTTATGACGAAGACGATGACCAGGAAGAACTGGAAATGTCTCTGGAAGAAATTATCGAGTATGTCCGTGTCGCCGCTTTACTCTGCCATGATACCTTTACTCGTACTCAGCCGCTTGCACCAGAAGCGAGCAAACCAACGCTTCATTAATCAGAACAATCTCAGGGGGAGTGATGAAACAGCAGCCTGAATTTCACCGTCGCCGTCAGGCATTATTGGCGAAAATGGAATCTGCAAGTGCCGCCATTATTTTTTCGGCACCTGAAGCAATCCGCAGTGCTGATACCGAATATTCCTATCGTCAGAATAGCGATTTTTGGTATTTAACGGGTTTCAATGAACCTGAAGCCGTATTGGTGCTGATTAAAAGCGATGTGACGCATAGCCATAGCGTGCTGTTTAATCGCGTCCGCGATAAAACTAAAGAGATCTGGTTTGGTCGTCGTCTGGGACAAGAAAATGCCCCGCAAACACTGGGCATTGATCGGGCGCTGGCATTCAATGAAATCGATGAGCAGCTCTACCAGCTTCTTAACGGGCTGAATGTGGTGTATCACGCTCAGGGCGAGTATGACTATGCTGACCGTATTGTATTTGCTGCGCTGGATAAACTGCGTCGTGGTAGCCGTCAGAACCTTACTGCACCTGACACTATGACGGACTGGCGTCCTATGCTACACGATATGCGTCTTTTCAAGTCAGAAGCCGAGTGTGCGATATTGCGCCGTGCTGGCGAGATTAGTGCGCTGGCGCATACCCGTGCCATGGAAGCCTGTCGTCCGGGAATGTTTGAATATCAGCTAGAAGGTGAAATTCATCACGAATTTACTCGCCATGGTGCCCGCTTCCCGTCCTATAATACCATTGTTGGTAGTGGGGTTAATGGCTGTATCCTGCATTACACCGAAAATGAAAGTAAAATGCAGGACGGCGATTTAGTTCTGATTGATGCAGGCTGTGAATACCAAGGGTATGCTGGTGATATCACCCGTACCTTCCCGGTGAATGGTAAGTTCAGTGCTCCTCAACGTGCTATTTACGATATTGTTCTGGAATCTCTTAATGCTGCCCTTGAGCTGTATCGTCCGGGAACCACTATCCAGGAAGTCACGGTGCATGTGGTTCGCATAATGGTGACGGGTCTGGTGAAACTGGGGCTGCTGAAAGGGGATGTTGATACCCTGATCGCCGAGAATGCTCATCAGGAGTTTTTCATGCATAGCCTCAGTCACTGGCTAGGCCTGGATGTTCATGATGTCGGTTACTATGGTTCAGAGCGTTCACGTATTCTGGAACCTGGTATGGTCATCACTATTGAGCCTGGACTCTATATTGCCCCTGACGCCGATGTGCCACCAGAATATCGTGGTATTGGTATCCGTATTGAAGACGATATTCTGATAACTCAAAACGGTAATGAAAATTTAACCGCTGGTGTCGTGAAATCTGCTGATGATATTGAAGCGTTGATGGCTGCGGCTCGGCAGTAACGAGTATGATATGAGCATCATTATTGTGGGTGGAGGGATGGCTGGCGCAACACTTGCGCTGGCTATCTCTCAGTTAACACAGGGCAAACTAGCGGTTCATTTAATTGAAGCGGTGAGCCCTGACAGTGCTTCTCATCCGGGCTTTGATGCCAGAGCTATTGCTCTGGCACAGGGAACCTGTCAGCAACTGACGCAAATTGGTGTCTGGCCTGCGATTGCTGATTGTGCCACGGCGATCCGTACCGTGCATGTTAGCGATCGTGGGCACGCCAGTTTTGTCACTCTGAATGCTGCGGATTATCATATTCCTGCGCTCGGACAGGTGGTTGAGCTACATGATATTGGTCAGCGTCTGTTTACCTTACTGCAAAAAGCGCCTGGCGTGACGGTGCACTGTCCGCAACGTGTGATAGCTTTTCAGAGAGAGCAGAACTGCGTTAATGTCACGCTCAGTGACGGAACACTACTGGAAGGAAGCTTACTGGTTGCCGCCGATGGTTCGCGTTCTTCTCTGGCTGAACAGTGTGGCGTGGTCTGGCAATCACATGACTATCAGCAAATTGCGGTTATCGCCAATGTCACTACTTCAAAGCCACACCATGGTCGTGCCTTTGAACGTTTTACTGAACATGGACCATTAGCGATGTTACCGATGTCTGATGGCCGCTGTTCACTGGTCTGGTGCCATGCACGGGAAGAGGGTGAAGAGGTTGCCACCTGGAGTGATGGTGAGTTCTGTCAGCAATTACAGCGAGTATTTGGCTGGCGTTTGGGGCAAATCACCCAGGTGGGTGCTCGCCATCATTACCCACTGGCATTAACTACTGCAGCTCAGTCCGTCTCTCATCGTCTGGTTCTGGTTGGCAATGCAGCACAAACTTTGCACCCCATTGCCGGACAAGGTTTTAACCTTGCTCTGCGTGATGTGATGTCGCTGGCCGAGAATGTGTCTCAGGCCTGGCAGACGCAACAGGATCCTGGCAGTTTCCCAGTACTGGCGGCTTATCAGCAGCAGCGGGCGACAGATAAAAGCATGACGACTGGCATGACAGACAGCTTGGTTCATCTGTTTGCTAACCACTGGGCACCATTAGTGGTGGGACGTAATCTTGGTCTGATGGCCATGGAATATTTTACTCCAGCACGTGATGTGCTGGCTCAGCGCACGCTAGGTTGGGTTGCGCGTTAAAGGAGAGTCAATTTGCAAAGCGTTGATGTGGCAATTGTCGGTGGTGGCATGGTGGGGCTGGCAGTTGCTTGCGGCCTTCAGGGGAGTGGACTGCGTGTCGCGGTACTGGAAAACCATGTTCCCGAGCCACTGAGTCCTGATGCAGCTCCTGCGCTGCGTGTATCAGCCATCAATGCGGCCAGTGAGAAGTTCCTGACCCACCTTGGCGCCTGGCCGAGCATTGCAACGCGAGCCAGTTGCTACCATGGCATGGAAGTCTGGGATAAAGACAGCTTTGGACGGATTGATTTTGATGATAAAAGCTTTGGCTTTAGTCATCTTGGTCATATCGTTGAAAATGCAGTAGTGCATTCTGCGCTCTGGCAGCGGGCTGAACAATGTTCCGATATTACATTGCTGGCACCTGCAGAAATTCAGCAAATCGCCTGGGGTGAAAATGAGGCTTTTCTGACGCTGAAAGATGGTGCCATGTTAACCGCTCGGCTGGTGATAGGGGCGGATGGAGCAAACTCATGGGTACGGAATAAAGCGGATATCCCACTGACATTCTGGGACTACAATCACCATGCCCTGGTTGCTACTATACGTACGGCTGAGCCGCACCAGGCTGTTGCCCGTCAGGTATTTCACGGCAACGGGATTCTGGCCTTTTTACCTCTGACCGATCCGCATCTTTGTTCCATTGTCTGGTCCTTGTCACCAGTGGATGCTGAGGCGATGAAAGTAGCACCTGATCAAGAGTTTAATCGTGCTCTTTCCTCGACCTTTGATTTACAGCTGGGGTTATGCGAAGTCGAAAGTGAACGACAGGTATTTCCGTTAACGGGTCGTTATGCTCGTAGCTTTGCCAGCCATCGTCTGGCGCTGGTGGGGGATGCGGCACATACTATTCATCCGCTGGCAGGCCAGGGGGTGAACCTTGGCTTTATGGATGCTGCTGAATTGGTTTCTGAAGTTCGCCGCTTACATCGTGAAGGGAAAGATTTTGGTCAGCATCTCTATTTACGTCGCTATGAACGTAGCCGTAAACACAGTGCGGCGCTGATGCTTGCCAGTATGCAGGGCTTCCGAGAGCTGTTTGCCGGTAACAATCCGGCTAAAAAGCTACTGCGTGATGTCGGGCTTAAACTGGCAAATACTTTACCAGGAGTGAAACCTAAGCTGGTACGACAGGCAATGGGACTGGATGACTTACCTGCCTGGTTACGTTGATATTCCCTTAACGATAAACTCGGCCATATTTCCCTTCCGCGATGACGGAAGGGAAATTTCTTCTCGTTTGAAAAATTCTAATCTCAGACTAAATTTCACATTATTTTTTCTAATCCCATTTATTGTAAATTACGCTTAATTCCTTATAAAAAACCTCATAACTGTTATCTGCGCTGCATTAATTAAACAAACTCATACTATTTATGCGGTACTTATCTCATTTTCATCCCGGCGTGTGGCAGACATTGTTTTTTCCGATATGTCGATAAGCTAATCCAGCAAGGATTTTGGTTTATAGTTTAGTGAGTGATTCGGTGATAACTTCAGCAAATAATCTTATTTGTAGCCCTGCCAGACTCAGGTAGTGCTGCGAGTGGTATCTATGGGTTAAAAGAGGAAAACATGACTCAACAAACCCCCTTATTTGAACAGCACCAACAGTGCGGTGCACGCATGGTCGACTTTCATGGCTGGATGATGCCATTGCATTATGGCTCACAGATTGATGAGCACCACGCGGTTCGTTCTGACGCTGGCATGTTTGACGTCTCCCATATGACTATCGTTGATCTTCATGGTAGCCGTAGCCAGGAATTCTTACGTTATCTGGTCGCCAACGATGTGGCGAAATTGACGATACCCGGTAAGGCACTCTATACCGCGATGCTTAATGCCTCTGGCGGAGTGATTGATGATCTGATTATCTACTTTCTGGACACTGACGATTACCGTCTGGTGGTTAACTCTGCAACACGTCAGAAAGATCTCGACTGGATCAATCAGCAAGCAGAGCCCTTCTCTGTATCGGTTAGCGTACGTGATGATCTCTCTCTAATTGCCGTCCAAGGCCCTCATGCTAAAGCGAAGGTTGCGACGTTACTGAACGATGAGCAACGCCAGGCTGTTGCTGGAATGAAGCCCTTTTTTGGTGTCCAGGCAGGTGAGCTGTTTATTGCCACCACGGGTTATACCGGCGAAGAGGGTTATGAAATCGCCCTCCCTAATGAACAGGCGGTTGATTTCTGGCAGCGACTGCTGGCAGCGGGAGTGAAACCTTGCGGATTAGGAGCTCGTGACACCTTGCGTCTTGAAGCAGGACTGAATTTATACAGCCAGGAGATGGATGAAGAGACATCTCCTCTGGCAGCGAATATGGGCTGGACTATCGCCTGGGAGCCTGAAAACCGTGATTTTATTGGTCGTGAAGCATTAGAGGCTAAACGGGCAGCAGGCGGTGACAAACTCGTGGGGCTGGTCCTGGAAGACAAAGGCGTTTTACGTGCAGGCCAGCCAGTACGTTTCACCGATGCAGCCGGTAATATTCACGAAGGCAAAATTACTAGCGGAACCTTTTCGCCAACACTTGGCTACAGTATTGCTCTTGCGCGTGTCCCGGAAGATATTGGCGATAGCGCAATTGTTGAGATACGTAAGCGTGAGATGACCGTCAGAGTCACCAGGCCTGTGTTTGTCCGTGCGGGCAAACCTCTATCATTTTAATTGATTGCAACAAGGTGTCAGGAGAAAACAATGAGCAATGTGCCGAACGAATTAAAATATACCAAAGAGCATGAATGGTTACGTGAGGAAGCTGATGGCACCTTCACTGTGGGTATTACCGAACATGCCCAGGAGCTACTTGGCGATATGGTCTTTATTGACTTGCCTGAACCGGGAGCCATGGTGAGCCAGGGAGACGAGTGTTCAGTGGCCGAGTCGGTAAAGGCTGCTTCTGATATCTATGCCCCTATTAGTGGTGAAATCATTGAAGTTAACGCTGAGCTGGAAGATTCCCCAGAACAAGTTAATAGCGAACCCTATGGCAGTGGCTGGATTTTTAGAATTAAAGCCAGTGATGCGACTGAGCTGGAAGCGTTGCTGGATGCAGCAGCTTACGAGGCGTTGCTGGAAGACGAGTAACTGTGAGTCCGGCGATAACGCAAGATTTACTCGTTCGGAAGTTATCGCCAGGCAAAGAACGACCCGATTCAGGAAGTGCTGCTCATGACCGAATCCTTACATCAGCTTGAAAATAAAGAAGCCTTTATTGACCGCCATATTGGCCCTAATCAACAGCAACAGCAGGAAATGCTGGAGGTCGTTGGTGCATCTTCGCTTAACACCTTAATTTCTTCCCTCGTGCCTGAGGATATTCAGCTTGCCAGCCCGCCACCAGTTGGTGAGGCGACAACTGAATTTGCTGCGCTGGCTGAGCTTAAAGCCATAGCCGGACGTAATAAACGTTTTAAAACTTACATAGGTATGGGTTATACCCCGGTTCACACACCACCTGTTATTTTGCGCAATATGCTGGAAAATCCGGGCTGGTATACTGCTTATACCCCTTATCAGCCTGAAGTCTCTCAGGGGCGGTTGGAAGCCTTGCTGAATTTCCAGCAACTGACTCTCGATTTAACCGGGATGGATATAGCCTCGGCCTCGTTGCTGGATGAAGCGACTGCTGCTGCAGAAGCGATGGCGATGGCGAAACGCATCAGTAAACTGAAAGGCGCGAATCGTTTTTTTGTTGCGGCTGATGTTCATCCGCAAACTCTCGATGTTGTGCGTACTCGCGCTGAAACCTTTGGCTTTGATATTATCGTTGATGATGCCGAAAAGGTGCTGGATCACCAGGATGTCTTCGGTGTTCTGTTACAGCAAGTCGGTACGACAGGAGCACTCCACAATTATCAGGCACTGATTGAGCGACTGACACAGCGCAAGGTGATAGTCGCAATGGCGGCAGACTTTATGACTCTGGTGATGCTTGATTCTCCAGGGAAACAAGGCGCTGATATTGTCTTTGGTTCTGCCCAGCGTTTTGGTGTCCCGATGGGATATGGCGGCCCCCATGCAGCCTTTTTTGCAGCCCGCGATCAGTTTAAACGAGCGATGCCAGGACGCATTATTGGTGTCTCGCGTGATATAGCCGGGCGTACTGCGCTGCGAATGGCAATGCAAACCCGTGAACAACATATTCGTCGCGAGAAAGCGAACTCCAATATTTGCACCTCTCAGGTTTTGCTTGCCAATATAGCCAGTTTGTATGCTGTCTACCATGGACCCACGGGCTTAAAACGTATCGCCGCTCGTATCCACCGACTGACTGATATTCTGGCTGCGGGCTTACAGCAGAAAGGACAGTCGCTACGGCATGCGCATTGGTTTGATACTCTTTGTCTTGATGCTGTGGATAAGGCTGCGGTACTGGCTCGTGCCGAAGAGCGCGAAATTAATCTGCGTAGTGACATTCTGAATGCCGTCGGTATTACGCTTGATGAAACCACCACGCGGGAAGATATCCTGACGCTGTTTGATGTATTGCTAGGTGAAGACCATCAGCTAGATATCGATGCTCTGGATCAAGCCGTGAGCGCGGCTGAGTCCTCTGTTCCGGCAGCAATACTGCGTCATGACACCATACTCACGCATCCGGTCTTTAATCGCTACCATAGCGAAACGGAAATGATGCGCTATATGCATCGTCTTGAACGTAAGGATCTGGCACTAAATCAGGCGATGATCCCACTGGGATCTTGCACTATGAAACTAAATGCCGCGGCTGAAATGATTCCGATCACCTGGCCTGAGTTTGCTGAACTGCATCCTTTCTGTCCGGCTAATCAGGCTGAGGGCTATCACCAGATGATCTCTCAGCTTTCTGACTGGCTGGTCAAGCTGACGGGATATGATGCGTTGTGTATGCAACCTAACTCAGGCGCACAAGGGGAATATGCTGGCCTGCTGGCGATTCGTCGCTACCATGAAAGTCGTAATGAAGCAGGTCGTCATATCTGTCTTATCCCCAGTTCTGCTCATGGCACTAACCCGGCATCGGCCCAGATGGCGGGTATGGAGGTGATTGTTGTTGCCTGTGACTCATGTGGGAATATCGACTTGCATGATTTACGTCTGAAAGCAGAGCAGGCGGGTGAAGCACTGTCCTGCATTATGGTGACTTATCCTTCAACGCATGGTGTTTATGAAGAGACTATCCGCGAAGTGTGCCAGATAGTGCACCAGTTCGGGGGCCAGGTTTATCTGGACGGGGCCAATATGAATGCCCAGGTGGGCATTACCTCTCCGGGTTATATTGGCGCTGATGTTTCTCATCTTAATCTGCATAAAACCTTCTGTATTCCCCATGGTGGCGGTGGCCCGGGTATGGGGCCTATTGGGGTAAAAGCGCACCTGGCACCTTTTGTACCCGGTCATAGTGTGGTGCAAATTGAAGGTATGCTTACCCAGCAAGGTGCGGTTTCTGCCGCTCCATTTGGCAGTGCATCGATTCTGCCTATTAGCTGGATGTATATCCGGATGATGGGAGCCGAAGGTCTGAAAAAGGCCAGCCAGGTTGCAATTCTGAATGCTAACTATATTGCTACCCGTCTTAAATCGGCATTCCCGGTGCTGTACACCGGGGCAGATGACCGGGTCGCACATGAGTGTATTCTCGATATTCGTCCACTCAAAGAAATCAGCGGTATCAGTGAACTGGATATTGCCAAACGTTTGATTGATTTTGGTTTTCACGCACCAACGATGTCATTCCCAGTCGCAGGGACCTTGATGGTGGAGCCGACCGAGTCGGAAAGCAAAGTAGAGCTAGACCGATTTATTGATGCCATGCTCGCCATCCGTGGTGAAGCAGATCGCGTAATCAGCGGAGAGTGGCCGCTGGCCGATAATCCTCTGGTTAACGCCCCGCATACTCAGGATGAGATAGTGGCTGACTGGACGCATCCTTATAGTCGCGAACTGGCGGTATTCCCGGCAGGTTATGCCAATAAATACTGGCCGACGGTTAAACGACTGGATGATGTTTATGGTGACCGTAACCTGTTCTGTTCTTGCGTACCGATAAGCGACTACCCGTAAATCTGCTGAGGAATGATAAGGGGCACGTGAGTGCCCTTTTTTACGTTCAGAAATAGACTCCCATGATTTTATCATCACCCATACCCACTGATAACCACAAAAAACTTGCCTTGGTGGTTATTGGTGGGTATGGTTGATGTGCACAGATAAAACAAGAGGTTTTATTGAGCAGTGCGGAGCTCATGAAATATTTGAAGAAAAACGGTTGGGTTCTGGAACGCATAAGAGGGAGTCACCATATTTTTGTGAAAGAAGGCGTTGATTACCATATTACGCTTCCCCATCCGAGGAAGGATTTAGCTAAAGGGACGCTACAGGAGATCCTAAAAAGTATGTAATCTGAGGGCGCGTCTGTGACGCGGCCTTTTTAATTGATTGTTAGAATTATGATAATAAAGGTGATGATATGAAATTTCCGGTCTATCTCCATAGGGCAGAAAGCGGCAGTTTCTCTGGCTTCGTGCCTGATATTGAAGGCTGTTTTTTTGCTGGCGATAATATCGATGAGGCTATCGCTGATGCATTTTACGCTATTGATGCACATTTAGAATTTCAGGCAGAGAAAGGAAAAACATTACCCGTAGCCATGCCAGTAGAGGTGCATTTTGATAATGAAAACTGTCAGGGCGGTTATTGGGCATTTGTTGATATTGATTTGTCTAAGTACGATGGAAAAGCCGTAAAACTGAATATAACGTTACCGCAGAATCTGTTAAACAAGATTGATAGCTATGTCGAATTACATCAGCATTTTGGTTCACGCAGCGGATTTATCGCAGAGATAGCGCGTCGTGAGCTGAAAAAAAATGCCTGAAAAAATATGTTTTGTTATCCAGCTATTAGCTTCGTCAGGATAGATCTATACGATCTCCCCGAGTAGTAGGATGTGATATCACGATAAATTCAACATCGCTGTCGGAGCTATTACTCGCCTGGTGAGGCTCACCGGGTGGGATCTCAAGACCACTTTGCGCGGGCAGGGTATGTATTGCCCCGTTCAGTTCCATAGTCAGTGTCCCGGTGAGAACAAAGAAAAATTGCCGTGCCTGATGGTGATAATGTCTTTGTTCTTTAGTTCCCGATGGCATTCTCTCATGAATAATGCTCATATCCTGTCGCTTAACCAGATACCAACCATCACAGTTATCCCCCCAGTTGTAATGCTCAGCATTATCTTTTGAAATCATCATTTGCTCCTGTTTTTTCAGTTCTTTTCTTTTGTTATACCGCAGGCAAGTGATGCTTTACCAGACTGATGTTATGGTGAATATATTGATGATTGATGTCGTATCCAAAGGAAAGACTATGAGTATTGCTTTAATTACCGGAGGCAGTCGGGGAATAGGCAAGGCAACCTCGCTGTTATTAGCACAGCAAGGTTATAAAGTGGTGATTAATTATCGCCAGGATAAGTCAGCGGCAGAGCAAACTGCCTCGCTGATCACTCAGGCTGGCGGAACAGCGTTAATTATTCAGGCTGATATCGCCGATGAACAACAGGTGGTGGCGATGTTTGCAGAAATTGACCGGCATTTTGGTCCTGTCACAGCGCTGGTGAATAACGCCGGGATTTTGTTTCAACAGTCCTCGATTGAAAATCTCACTGCTGAACGTATCAATAAAGTCTTTGCCACCAATGTCACAGGCTATTTTCTCTGTTGTCGGGAAGCGGTAAAACGTATGGCTTATCGTCATGGTGGAAAAGGTGGGGCGATAGTGAATGTCTCTTCGGCTGCTGCGCGTTTAGGCTCTCCGGGGGAATATGTCGATTACGCCGCCTCAAAAGGGGCTATTGATACCCTCACTACGGGGTTATCTGTGGAAGTTGCAGCGCAAGGTATCCGTGTTAACAGCGTGCGGCCAGGCTTTATTTATACTGATATGCATGCCTCTGGAGGCGAAGCTGGGCGAGTAGATAGGGTCAAAAATCTGCTACCTATGCAGCGGGGTGGTGAACCTGCGGAAGTGGCAGAGGCGATAGCCTGGCTGTTAAGTGATAAAGCCTCCTATATTACCGGAACATTTATTGAAGCGGCGGGTGGCAAGTAGCCGCCCTCGGTTCAGGCAAAGTTAAACTAAATGTGAAAACTTTCCTGCGATAAGTTGTGTAAACTTTATTGATTACAGCCAGAAGGGTAGGCATAGGCATGAGCGAATCAAAAAGAATATTAATCGTTGAGGACGACGAAAATATTGCCGAACTATTACAGCTCCATTTACGTGAGGAAGGCTTTGAAATCACACATTGTGCCGACGGTAGCCAGGGCCTTGAGCATGTGAGGCAAGGGGGTTTTGATGCCTTGATTCTCGACTTAATGTTACCTGGAGTAGACGGCCTGGAAATCTGTCGCTTTGCCCGAACGCTGACCCGCTATACGCCGATTATTATTATTAGTGCCCGTTCTAGTGAAACTCACCGGGTACTCGGGCTTGAGCTAGGGGCTGATGATTACCTGGCAAAACCTTTTTCCATGCTGGAGCTGGTAGCCAGAGTTAAAGCCCTTTTTCGTCGTCAAACCGCCATGAGTCAGGACTTACGACTCGACGCAGGGACGCTCAACTTTGGCTTATTGTCGATAGATCCTCTGGCCAGAACAGTGCAGCTTGCGCAGGAGATGATAGATTTGACGCCGCGTGAGTTTGATCTGCTCTATTTTTTCGCCAGATATCCTGACGCTGTTTTTTCCCGACTGGAGTTACTTAATAAAGTCTGGGGATATCAGCATGAAGGCTATGAACATACAGTCAATACCCATATTAATCGCCTGCGTATCAAGATTGAACAGAACCCAGCGGAACCGGATTTTATTCGTACCGTATGGGGTAAAGGTTATAAATTTTCTCCCCTGCCTCGTGAGTGACCCATGCGCTATCTGACCCTATCCCGCCGCCTTACCCTGACTTTTGCCTCGCTACTGTTGAGTGCCTGTGTGCTGCTTGGCTGGCTACAGGTGAAAACCAGCGCCCAGCATAGTCAGTCAGTGATTCAGCAGCTATCAAGTGGTCTGGCACAGCATATCAATCAAACCTACCCGCTATTGGGGCAGGATGGGCTGAATAAGGCGTCGGTCCATGAACTGTTCGATAATCTAATGGCAGTGAATCCCAGCGTGGAAGTGTATTTGCTGGACAAGCAAGGCCGAATTATCGGCGATAGTGCACCAGAGGGACATATTAAGCGTCATCAGATAAGCCTTGATCCTATTTATTGTGCCCTTGATGGCGGGAAATTACCGCTGTACGGGGATGATCCACGCAGTCTAAACGGTAAAAAGGTTTTTAGCGTCGCGCCGATGTTACGTGACGGAGAAGTCGAGGGCTACTTATACGTTATTCTTCTGGGGGAGGCCTATAACCATTTAGCCCGTGATGCACAGTTCGATACTATTTTAAAAATCAGTTTGCTATTGATAGCGGTCATTTGCCTGTCAGGTCTGGTGATGGGATGGCTGGCATTCCGCTGGATAACCCGACCTCTGAGACAACTTTCTCAACAGGTGAAAGCACTTGAAACAGGGGGTATGGACGAAATGCAGGCTTTAGCTGCTTTACCATTGAGTTCTCAGAGTGATGCTGATGAGCTCATCCAGTTACGCCAAGGCGTGATTCTGATGGCGAGACGTATTTCTGAACAGTGGCATAGCCTGACCGAGCAAGATCAACTCCGACGTGAGTTTGTGGCCAATATTTCACATGATTTGCGTACCCCGTTAACCTCGCTTCATGGTTACCTGGAGAGTTTATCGGTGATGTCAGCCACACTTACCGAAGCAGAGAAAAAACGCTACCTGGAAATAGCACTCGCACAAAGCCAAAAAGTTGGCGCGCTGGCACAATCGCTATTTGAGCTGGCTCGGCTGGAGTACGGCGTCGTGAAACCGCAAAAAGAACCCTTTTCGGCCAGTGAGTTGCTTCAGGATGTGTACCAGAAATTTGAACTTACAGCCTCTACTCATCAGATCACGCTAAGGGCAGATATTCAACCCGGACTGCCCTTTGTCTCAGCCGATGTCAGCATGATTGAGCGAGTTCTGACTAATTTACTGGGGAATGCGATTCGTCATACGCCAGACCATGGCACTATCTCTGTTCGCCTGTGGCGAGAGTCTGAAACACTGATGGTTGAAGTGAGTGATAGCGGGCCGGGAATACCAACAGCATTAAGAGAAGGGCTGTTTATCCGACCTTCTATCCTTAACGCGTCCCGACGTTGTGAAGGTGGATTGGGGCTAATGATTGTCCGCCAGATGCTACAGCTGCATGGCAGTGAGATTACATTGGTGGATATTCCAGGGAGAGGTGCCAGTTTTCGTTTTGGTCTGTCTGTATGAAAAATATGCCGGAGAGGAGAGGATGGCTTTCTGGAGCCGGCTTATCCGGTGATGCTTCCTGGTCCGAAAACGTGGTAGAGTTATATTTATGTGATCTATATAACAATTATAATCATTAATACTTATATCACTATTACATTCATTTGCTATTAAATGTAATAAGTGATATTTGTGGTCTGATAAAATAATAGTAAGCCTATAAATCACGTTCAGTGGTTAATCACCAAATACTTGTAAGTGGTTTTATCAAACATCACTTAATATTTTTAAAAAATAACCATAAATTATTTTATCTGTATGCATAAATTCAGATTGTGCCATTATATCTGCGATATCATGCTTGCTGATGACATCATTGTTATATCCTGATATCGGTTAAGTATAGTGAATGTGAAAGACAATATTTCACTAACTCAGCATGGTTAGAAGACATTGCAATTTCAGTGTGATATACATTTTTTTAGTTGGCCATGTTATTCTATATGGTTTTTTATATATTTTTATTTTTATAATAACCTCTTAGGGTTAAATAGTGTCTATTAATATTTTTTAACTCTGACAAAAAATATTTGTATTTTACATATCTCAAAGGGTAATTATTATGAAGATTAGAAAAGAAGAAAAATCAGAAATTAAAATGGAAGATAACATCCGTCTTAACGGCTCTCAGGAGTTTTCTGACCGTGTGTACTTTAACCAGACTCATTTCGCCAGTGATACCCAGTGGGAGCTCAAAGAAGGGCTTAAGGGGGAGCTCCAGGGTTCGGTATATTATGTTCAAAATAGTGTCATTCCCTCGCATAATCATATTCCTGATGATGTTCAGCCAGGTATCGTAGCGAATAGAAAAATGATGGTTTTGTTCAATCCTGATGACGATGGTTTAAAAAATATTTATCTAAATATTCGAGGCGAAAAAAATAGAATCATTCTGACTAAAACACTGGTACATAATGATTCTGGAATTCCCTTATGCCTGCAAGCAAGTGAAAACATAAATTTTGATTTTTCAATCCCGAAAATTTTTGATGTTACTATTGATAAAAATAAGGAGTTAAAAGAAATCTCAGATGATGTAAATGCTTTTGATGCAATCATATCAAAGCATGATACTATTAAAATTAGAACATCGGATGGTAATTACTCTAGTACATTTACACTTAACAGTAATCGTAGTTTTTCTGGGAAGAAAATATATTTTGTCTGTGATTCTGGTTATAGAGTAGCTCTTATTCGTCCAGGTCTGAAAACGCTATCTTTAGGCAGGGGAGAGAGTTTTCTTTTTTTTAATTATAATGACCAGTGGCTGATTGAGGGTGATCTTAATTATCAATTTATAAAATATATGAAAAATTGCTGGCATGCTTCAATTCCTGCAGAAGCTGTCAAGCCCGATATGACACTTGAGTTTTTCACGGAAAATAAAAAAGGAATTATCGATGATATTTATGTAGGCGCACCGAACCAGCTGCTATTACACACTATATCTATTGGCATGTTAACTCCCTATCGTGAAGGTTTTGATTTTCAAGCTAACCCTGAATATCATAGACAATATTTTCAACAAATTCCAGTTAGTCAATTAATTGTATCCACCTACGACCCCATTTATTTAAAAGAAGTTATGCTTCCTGATGGGCGATTATTTACCGATTTTGCGCCTGATGAGGGGGGAACGTATACCGGAAGTATGCGCGAGGATATTGGTAAGGATTTAATTAGTCAGGGTATTAATTATGCTAACTATGGCTATACTTCTTCAAAAATTCATGATGACAGCAAAAAAATGATTGCTGCACAAATAACAATACATACCTCTGTAGGAAAATATAAAAATGGTATCCAGATACATGGGCTATCTGGTGGCGCAGGAATGGTGACTCTGAATAATACCATTGGCAATGAATTTAGTCATGAACTTGGTCATAATTATGGATTAGGTCACTACCCTGGTGGTGTTTACGGATCCGTTGCTCAAATTTCCAGTGTCAGAAATTCAGCATGGGGTTGGGATAGTGATAACCATTTCTTTATTCCTAATTTTGAACAGACAGTTACTAATAAAGCGACTTATTTGGATAAGGATGCAAATGACCCCCGTCCAACAGCTCCTTTTGAAGGTCACTCATTAGGTAAAGATGCAATGGCTGGCGGCGAGCCCTTCTATCCTAAAGCTAATGCATTTACACTGCATACACCTTATGTCTTATCAGCCATACAAAAATTCTTTGAATCAAAAGCAATGTTTAACCAGGCATCCCCTACTGGATTTAGTATCTGGAATACGAAAACAAAAAAAATAGAACCTTATAGATTAATTAATACAGATATTTATTTTACTCAACTGACTGTCCGCAATAGTGTAGATATAACTGCAGATGAACTTAATGGATACCTGAAAAATAAAATAAATGTTTTTATTCAAACCTGGGATGGTTCTCATGCCAGAAACGTTAACTTACCTAATGCTGACCAGAATAATAATGGTGCAATTGTCAAGCTGGAAATTGATTCATCATTTTATGTCAATGTTATGGTTAATGGTAAAATAGATGAGTTGCATAAAGGAACAATACGAAGTTATATTTCTAATGGTAATTATTGGGAGGTCACTGATTCTGAATCGACGAGTATTGCACCTTATAAACAAGGCGTTAACGTTATTACGTTAGTAGGGTTTTATGATCCAGAAGGAAAATTGACTAGCTATATTTATCCAGCGTTAAATGGTTCATATGGTAATGTTTATAATTTTTCCATGAAATCTCAGAATTATCTGGAGATAGAGTGCTCTTCGGGGCAGAAGATTTCCTATCCTCTTGCATCCTCCCGGTTTATATCAAACAGGATGAATAAATTCCATGTTAATGTTGAGCGCGATTTGATTCCTGATACGGTCAGACTTTATCTTAATGGAAAAATTGTTGCCCAAAGAAAAATAATATTAGGTAGTGATAATCTATCCTATACGGTTAATGGCGTACCTTTGTCATAATGTATCTGTCACATTACAAGTGGCTCGAATTATTTATAATGTATATCAACATCTTTTACTTTGAAAATATATGAAGAGAGAGCATGTGAAATCTCTCTCTTCATTATTTATTTACTCTGTCCTGAAATATTAGAGCGTTTCACCATTGCTGGTAATCACTTCTTTATACCAGTTAAAACTTTTCTTACGTGAGCGAGACATATCGCCTGTTCCATCATCATGCTTGTTCACATAAATAAAGCCATAGCGCTTACTGTATTCACCGGTAGTGAAAGAGACGCAGTCGATACAGCCCCAAGGCGTGTATCCCATCAATTCAACGCCATCGTAAGTGACGGCCAGTTTCATCTGTTCGATATGTGAACTCAGATAAGCGATACGGTAATCATCATTGATAGAACCGTCAGCTTCTACTTTGTCATAAGCACCGAAGCCATTCTCAACGATAAACAGCGGTTTTTGATAACGCTCATACAGCTCACACAGGCCATAACGTAGCCCAACAGGATCGATCTGCCATCCCCAGTCAGATGCTTTTACATGAGGATTTGGTACGCTTCCCTGGAACCCGCTCAGTGCATCACCGACACCACCTTCAGCTTGTACTGCGTTGGTCATGTAATAGCTCAAACCTAAATAGTCGCAGACACCTTCACGCAGGATCTGTTCATCACCCGCTTCCATTTTAATATTGAATTCACGGCGTTCCCATTCATTCAAAACATAAGCAGGGTAATAACCACGCATCTGGACATCGGTGAAAACATAACGCTCACGCATCGACTCCTGGGCATACATTTGGTCTTCAGGCTTACAAGAGAAAGCATAGAGCGGGACCATCGCCAGCATACAGCCGATCTGCATATTAGGATTAATACGATGACCAATTTTTACTGCCATCGCACTGGCAACAAACTGGTGATGCAGAACCTGATACATCACTTCTTCTGGATTCTCGTGTTCGGTATAGACTACGCCTGAGCAACAATAGCCAAATAACGGCGCACGCCAGTTACGTTGGTTGTTGATCTCGTTAAAGGTCATCCAGTACTTCACTTTGTTTTTATAGCGTTCAAACACGACTTCAGCGAAGCGAACAAAGAAATCAACCACTTTACGATTAGTCCAGCTACCGTATTCAGTCACTAAGTGGTACGGCATCTCAAAGTGTGAAAGTGTAATGACTGGCTCAATATTGTATTTGAGCAACTCATCAAACATATCATCGTAAAACTTCAGCCCTTCTTCATTTGGCTGCAGTTCATCACCCTTCGGGAAAATACGGGTCCAGGCGATAGAGGTACGGAAGCATTTGAAGCCCATCTCAGCAAATAGTTTAATGTCTTCTTTATAATGACCATAAAAATCAACAGCTTCATGGTTAGGATAATATTTACCAGGTTCAACCTGGGTAGTGATTTCACGTGGAACACCGTGAGCCCCACCGGTCAGAACATCACAAATACTCGGGCCTTTACCGCCCTGATCCCAGCCACCTTCAACCTGGTGAGCAGCGACTGCACCACCCCACAAAAAATCTTTTGGTAACTTTAGCTGTTTCATAATATTAAGACCTCATAGGAAGCACCTTAAATAATGAGTCATATATACCCGTCATACTTCAAGTTGCCTGGGCGCTACTTTCGTCTAACGATCCGAATCACATAGTTTATCTGTGCTCATCGACTCGTTAGACTCGGCGCCTACAAGCAACTCGAATTATTTAGGGTATAACTCACTATGGTGCGTAGTTAATAGAATTTGTTTGGAAGTCTAACAAATGAAGAGCATTTGTCACGATATAACAAAATAGGGTATTTGTGATTTGTCACAATGAAAAAACAATGTGTTTTTTATGCTATTTTTTTCGCCAGACGCCGTCCGATAGTTTCTAAAATATAAATAACCGGAATTTGGGTTGTGATATCGTAAATATCGCCAATGCGTATCGGTGGGATATGCCATGACAAATTAAAGTCGGCAAGTTTTGCCAGAGACGAGTTTTCATGGCTGGTTATCGACATCACTTTGCATTGATGCAGGCTAAACTGGCTGGCGAAACGCAAGATCTCCTCCGTTTCCCCTGAAACTGAAAGGACAATAGCCAGGGCATTTTTTGCCATGTCACGAGTGACTGGAAAATAAGGATCATCAATATGATTACTAAATTTTCCAACATTAGAAAAAAAACGAGCACCATATTTTGCTAATGAACCAGATGTTCCTGCGCCCACAAAAATAATACGTTCAGAAGCACAGATAATATCAACAGCACTATCAATCAAATGTTCAAATTCAGCATTATTAGTACTTTTAAAAAAACTAATAATTTCGCTATTACCAAAATTAGTGGGTTGAACATCATTTTGTTCAAGGTGTAATTTAAACCGTATCCGAAATTCAGAATAACCAGAACAATTAAACTTACGGCAGAAACGTAACACTGTCGTGGTCGAAACCTCAGCGGCATCTGCGAGTTCACGGATGGTCATATACATCACTTTATCTTTATTTTTAATAATATAGTGATAAACCATCATTTCCAGGCCATTCAAACTGGCAATTGCCGTGTGCGTAAACATGCTTTTTTCCTGCAGCTAAAATCTTACGAGTCACAGACTAGCTAACGTAGCCAGTCTTTTTTATGTCATATATCTACCCCCTGAACCATTCGAGTTACTGGTAATGCTTTGTGAAGGCAATACTCAAACAACTTGAAATATGAAAGGGATAACTGACCTTCAACATATTGCCATACTCTTACAATAATCTGGCAATTATTGTGCCGTTCTAGTCATCAATGGCAGTAAAAAAATAATTTTAGCTTACACGTGTTCACTGGAATCATTCTCAGTTAGGATAGAGAGGTTGCATTACTCTAAAACCCAAGTCACTTGAACTATGAAGGGTATATTTCTTAACAGGAGGAGCCTGATGGCCCGCAAACAGCTTGTTGCCCAAGGATATTCACTGGCAGAGGAGATAGCGAACAGTATCAGTCATGGTATTGGACTGGTATTTGGCATTGTCGGGCTGGTACTGCTACTGGTTCAGGCGATAGAAACCAATGCCAGTACCACCGCTATCGCTAGCTATAGCCTGTATGGCGGCAGCATGATCCTACTGTTTCTGGCATCCACGCTCTACCATGCTATTCCCTATGCGCGTGCTAAACGATGGCTAAAACTCTTTGATCACTGTGCTATCTATCTGTTGATTGCTGGGACCTATACGCCATTTTTGCTGGTAGGGCTGGACTCACCGCTAGCTAAAGGTTTGATGGTGGTGATTTGGGGACTGGCGTTAGTGGGTATCTTATTCAAACTGACGATAGCACATCGCTTTAAAATGCTATCCCTGGTGACTTACCTGCTGATGGGCTGGTTGTCATTAGTGGTGATTTATCAGATGGTGATGAAACTAGCTCCAGGTAGTGTCACTTTGCTGGCAGTCGGGGGAATTGTTTACTCGCTGGGTGTGATTTTTTATGTCAATAAACGCATTCCTTACAATCATGCCATCTGGCATGGCTTTGTTCTTGGCGGCAGTACCTGTCATTTCTTTGCCATCTATCTTTATATTCTTTGAACCATTCCGCCCCGATGATGGGGCGGAGTCTTCACAATTAACTCTCGACCAGGCTATAAGGCAGTGGCATTATTGCCAGCGTGCCAGTGACATCGTCTCGTACCCGCAGAACAGTGTCAGCAGCCAAATCGTTGTTCATCACTGCCTGAACCCAAACCTGACCATCTTCCAGCTGAACTGCGGCCAGGACTGTACCCGTACGGCGCCAGTTTTCGCCTAGTTGCAGCTCGAGATCTTCACCTGCAGCAGGTACTCGGCCAGCCTGACCTGCTAATGACCATAGCGCGCGCTTATTTGCGCCACGGAATTTAGCTCGTGCGACCATTTCCTGCCCGGTATAGCAGCCTTTTTTAAAACTGATCCCGTCAAGTGCTTGGATATTCGTCGCTTGTGGAAGGAACTGGGCGCTATTGGCGCTGTCAATTATCGGTAAACCAGCCTCAATCTCTAATGCCAGCCATTGCTGACTATCATTAAGCTGGGCTTGTGCACTGAGTTTTTCAGTCAGTTCCTGAGCTGTGGCGGTATCGGTGACGAGCAAGAACCGTTCTGCCGGAGTGTTAAACCACAAAATAGAAGTGTTATTGGATGTCACTACTGGGGTTTGCTCGTCAGGTAATTGCTCAAACAACGGTTCGAGTGCTGCTCGTGCTTGCTGACCAGCGAGGCCAAGTAGTACGCTTTCATCATCAGGGGCGATAGTGACTTTTGAAAATACTGCATACTTTTTTAATTCAGTCAGTTGGGTATCGCGTAAACTACGACGCAGAATAAACGCAAAGCCTTCATGGCGATGGAACAGCCGTAAATTGCTCCACATTTTGCCTTTGGCATCACAATGTGCACAGAGTACATGCTGTGAGTGAGTGAGTTGAGCGACATCGGCGGTGACCTGACCTTGTAGATATTTTTCAGCATCGAAGCCCACGACATTGGACAGCGCCCAGTCATTAAGTGACATCAGCGTCAGTGGAAGAGCATGGGAAGCCATGGGAGTACGAGCAGAAAACGGAGTAAGAGACATAAAAGGGATCCCGGATTGTCCAACAAGTTATTTAACCAATGGTAAAATAGCGCCAGGACAATGCAAGTAGTTTAGTAGCGCGATTTGTGCTTTTGCGGTATGTCCCGGATAAGCAAAGTAACATGCTGACCGGTAACAGACCAATATAGATAATGCACACATTAGCCAAGATTCTCATCATCAGCCGGATGAAAACACGTTACACTAATACCAGAGGTTGTCTCTTATTAGAGAGTTAAATAGGATAGAAAACATGGATATCTTTAATAAAGCCCGAATCCACTGGGCATGTCGGCGGGGAATGCGCGAACTCGATATTTCGATTATGCCTTTCTTTGAACATGAGTATGAAACGTTAAGCGACCTGGACAAGCAGGTATTTGTACGCCTTCTGGAATCCGATGATCCGGATCTATTTAACTGGTTAATGAATCATGGAAAGCCTGATGATGCTGAACTGCAGCGCATGGTGGCGTTGATTCAAACACGGAATAAAGAACGTGGCCCTGTGGCAATCTGACCTGAGCGTTTCCTGGCGAGCACAATGGCTTTCGTTGCTCATCCATGGCCTTCTGGCATTGTTAGTTTTGTTAATGCCATGGCCGGTAAATTATACCTTGGTCTGGATGCTACTGCTGTTAATCGTAGTGTTCAGTAGTGTGCGTAGCCAGCGTCGTATCCATGCTTGTCAGGGAACGTTTAAACTTCTCGAAGGCAATCGTGTTTACTGGAAAGGCCATGAATGGCAAATGGTAAAAAAACCATGGATTATCGATAGCGGTATTATGTTAAAACTGGCGCGTGCGGGTAAGCATGGCAGCTTGCATCTGTGGTTAGCTGCGGACAGTATTGACAGCGAAGAGTGGCGTGATCTTCGTCGCCTGCTGTTGCAACAGCAGGCAAAGAGCCACTAATCATATTAACTAAAATGTGTAGCCATTTCGCCAAGGATTTGCTCACACCAATTTTCAAGGCGCTCATCGCTTAAGTCGTATTGGTTCGTTTCGTCTAAAGCTAGCCCGACAAACAGTTCTCCATTAGCGATTACGGGTATTTTACTTGTAAATTCATAGCCTTCTGTTGGCCAGTAACCAATGAAGTGGGCACCGCATGGCGTCAGTTTGTCGTGTAGCATGCCTAAGGCATCTAAAAACCATTCGCCATAGCCTAACTGATCACCCATACCGTATAAGGCAACGGGTTTATTTGTCAGGTTGAGATTACCGAGCTGTTCCCAGACGGCTTCCCAGTCTTCCTGTAATTCACCGAAATCCCAAGTCGGTATGCCGAGAATGAGCACGTCATACTGTTCCATCAGGGAGGGAGAGTCGTCTTTCAGATTATGCAGAGTAATGATTTCCGGTCCAATAATGTCACGGATTTTTTCAGCGGCCATTTCGGTGTAACAGGTACTGGAGCCGTAAAAAAGACCAATGTTCATAGTAATAAAAGCTCATTTGTCACATGCAGATCTGCTGAGTGTATCAGATCCTTTTCAGCATCAGGCATATAACCGTCATACTTCAAGTTGCCTGGGCGCTGCCCTCGCTCTGTGCCTTTCTGCAACGCGAATTATTTGGGGTATAATGGACACAATTTGATAACTAAGGAGCAGGACGTGGAACAAGACCAGGCACAAATAGAACAATTTCTGGATGCGCTATGGCTTGAGCGAAACCTTGCTGATAACACGCTTGAAGCTTATCGGCGCGATTTAACCGGGCTGGTACAGTGGCTGGAACATCAGCAGCTGAGTCTGATAAGCGTCCAGGCTTCAGACTTGCAGGCCTTGCTTGCTGAGCGACTGGACGGGGGGTTTAAAGCGACCAGTTCGGCTCGAATGCTGAGTACTATTCGGCGGTTATTTCAATATTTATATCGGGAAAAAAAACGATCCGATGACCCTAGCGCATTACTATCATCACCTAAACTTCCTCAGCGCCTGCCGAAAGACTTGAGCGAAGCCCAGGTAGAACGTTTGTTACAATCACCCAGTATCGATAATCCGATTGAACTGCGCGATAAGGCGATGATTGAGGTACTCTATGCCACGGGTTTGCGCGTTTCGGAACTGACGGGATTAACGATGAGTGATGTTAGCCTGCGTCAGGGCGTAGTCAGGGTGCTTGGTAAGGGTAATAAAGAACGGTTGGTTCCCCTTGGTGAAGAAGCCGTCTACTGGGTAGAATATTTCCTGAAATACGGTCGTCCTGAACTGCTCAATGGGCAGTCGTTAGATATCCTATTTCCCAGCAACCGTGCCCAGCAGATGACCAGACAGACTTTTTGGTATCGTATCAAGCATTATGCTGTGCTGGCTGACATCGATAGTGAAAAGTTGTCTCCGCATGTTTTGCGTCATGCTTTTGCCACGCATTTACTGAACCACGGCGCGGATCTTCGAGTGGTACAAATGCTGCTCGGTCATAGCGATTTATCTACTACACAGATTTATACTCATGTCGCCACGGAACGTTTACGTCGGCTACACCAACAGCACCACCCTCGAGCGTGAGTGTCTAAGATAAGGAATTATCATGAAAAAAACATTTCTACTGCTGTCCTTGTTAGTGACCGCAATGTCAGGTGCCGCGCATGCAGATAACGCGACAATTAAACAGTCACTGGAAAAACTGGGCATTGCCGATGCTGATGTCCAGGATGCGCCAGTTGCTGGTTTGAAAACCGTACTGACTGACAGTGGCGTGCTGTATGTGACTGACGACGGCAAGTACGTTTTGCAGGGAACACTTTATGACATCAGCAAAGAACAGCCAGTCAATGCTACCAATCAGATGTTGATGGGAAAACTGAACTCGCTTGAAAAAGACATGATTATCTATAAAGCGCCAGAAGAGAAACATGTCATTACTGTCTTCACTGATATCACTTGTGGCTACTGCCACAAACTGCACGAAGAGATGAAAGATTATAACTCTCTCGGTATCACCGTTCGCTATCTGGCATTCCCTCGTCAGGGGCTGACAAGTAAAGCCGCGGGTGATATGAAAGCTATCTGGTGTGCTAAAGACCGCGCAAAAGAGTTTGACAGTGCTATGACGGGTGGCAAAGTTGAAGCTGCCACCTGTGATATCAATATTGCAGATCAGTACAATCTCGGCCTGCAATTCGGTGTTAAAGGCACTCCAGCGGTTATTCTCGAAGACGGTACTATCATTCCTGGCTACCAAGGGCCGAAAGAGATGAAACAGATGCTCGATTCCCACCAAAAAATGACGAAAACGAGTGGTTAATCGCAGGTGAAACAACGAACACAGCTTCGCCGCCGTGAAGTCGATAGCACGGTGGTGCTTCCAGATACGCTTGCTCCATTATTAAAACGTCTGTATGCCAGTCGGGGTATCCGTACTGAACAGGACTTGGAACGTGGTGTAAAAGGTATGTTACCCTGGCAGAAATTGCATGGGATCAAGTCCGCCGTCACTCTGTTACATAGCGCATTTTGTGAAAATAAACGCATCATTGTGGTGGGTGATTTTGATGCTGATGGCGCGACGAGCACGGCCTTAAGCATTCTGGCGCTGCGCAGTATGGGATGTTTAAATGTCGATTATCTGGTACCAAATCGTTTTGATGATGGCTATGGGCTAAGCCCGGAAGTCGTCAACCATGCACATAGCTTGGGTGCTCAGATAATCATGACCGTGGATAACGGCATATCTTCTCATAGCGGCGTTGAACGCGCCCATCAACTCGGTATTCCGGTTCTGATAACGGATCACCATCTGCCCGGTGATGTACTACCTGCTGCAGAAGCGATTATTAATCCCAATCTTGCCGATTGTACTTTTCCTTCAAAGTCACTGGCAGGTGTTGGCGTCGCTTTTTATCTGATGCTGGCGTTACGTAGTCATTTACGTGATGAAGGATGGTTTGAACAACGTGGGCTACCTATTCCTAACCTTGCAGAATTGCTGGATTTAGTAGCATTGGGAACCGTTGCCGATGTGGTTCCTCTGGACGCCAATAATCGTATTCTGACCTGGCAGGGATTGAGCCGAATTCGGGCGAGTAAATGCCGCCCAGGTATTCGCGCCTTATTGGAAGTCTCAAACCGTGAACCACATAGAATTGCCGCCAGCGATCTTGGTTTTGCGCTGGGACCTCGACTGAACGCTGCTGGCAGACTGGACGATATGTCAGTTGGTGTTGCCCTGTTACTGAGTGAGAATATCGCCCAGGCGCGGATGCTAGCGAATGAACTGGATGCCCTTAATCAGACCCGTAAAGAGATTGAGCAGGGGATGCAGGTTGAGGCGATGACGCTGTGTGACCAGTTATTACGTAGCCAGAGCGAATTACCTTACGGACTGGCTATCTACCATCCGCAATGGCACCAGGGTGTGGTCGGGATCCTGGCCTCCAGAATCAAAGAACGCTTCCACCGTCCAGTAATCGCTTTCGCTCCTGCGGGTGGCGGCATTCTGAAAGGTTCAGGTCGTTCCGTCCAGGGACTTCATCTGCGCGATGTACTGGAGCGCCTTGATACCCTCTATCCGGGGTTAATGCTGAAATTCGGTGGTCATGCCATGGCGGCAGGCTTATCGCTTGATGAGTCACGTTTTGAAGAATTTCGTACCCGTTTTGCCACACTGGTCAATGAGCTGATGGATGCTTCAATGCTAGAAGGCGAGATTTGGTCTGATGGTGCCTTAAGTGGGCAAGAGATGACCTTGGACGTTGCTGATATGCTCAGAGATGCGGGTCCCTGGGGACAGATGTTCCCTGAACCGTTGTTTGATGGAAAATTTAAAATCTTACAACAACGTCTGGTGGGGGAGCGCCATCTTAAACTTATGATTGAACCTTTAGGGGGCGGACCACTGCTCGATGGCATTGCTTTTAATATCGATTCGACATTCTGGCCTGATAATAGCGTGCGTGAAGTTGAACTGGTTTATAAGCTCGACGTGAATGTCTTCAGGGGCAATCGAACCGTACAGTTATTGATTGACAATATCTGGCCGATTTAACACCAGCAGACTACAAAATATGAGGTAATTCCGGTAAACTTTCTGGTTTATACCCGTCATACTTCAAGTTGCTTGGGTGTTGCTTTCGCAAATCTTGCCGAATCACATAGTTCATCTATGCTCATCGCCAAAATTTACTCAGCGCCTACAAGCAACTCGAATTATTTTGGGTAATTAGCGCATTTTGTCTTCTGACATTAACATAAGAATTTAAGCATGTTTGAAATTAACCCGGTAAAAAACCGCATCCAGGATCTCACTGAGCGTAGTAACGTTCTCAGGGGGTATCTTTGACTATGATGCCAAGAAAGAGCGTCTTGAAGAAGTAAACGCTGAACTGGAACAACCAGATGTCTGGAACGAACCTGAACGTGCACAAGCGCTGGGTAAAGAACGTTCCGCATTAGAGGCAATTGTCGAGACCTTGGATCAGATGACGCAAGGTTTGGACGATGTTTCCGGTTTGCTGGAACTGGCTGTTGAGGCAGAAGACGAAGAGACCTTCAATGAAGCCGTTGTTGAGCTGGATCAGCTTGACGCAAAATTAGCTCAGCTGGAATTCCGTCGCATGTTCTCAGGCGAGTACGACAGCGCTGATTGCTATATTGATATCCAGGCTGGTTCTGGCGGCACAGAAGCACAGGACTGGGCCAGCATGCTGGAACGCATGTACCTGCGCTGGGCTGAATCTCGTGGCTTTAAAACCGAAATTATTGAAGAGTCTGAAGGTGATGTGGCAGGCATAAAGTCGGTCACTATCCGTATCCAGGGTGATTATGCCTTCGGCTGGCTGCGTACCGAGACTGGCGTACATCGCCTGGTACGTAAGAGCCCATTTGATTCCGGTGGCAGGCGTCATACTTCATTCGGTTCCGCATTTGTCTATCCGGAAGTGGATGATAATATTGATATAGATATCAATCCTGCCGATCTGCGTATTGACGTCTACCGTGCATCAGGTGCTGGTGGTCAGCACGTCAACCGTACTGAATCTGCGGTACGTATCACTCACATTCCAACTGGAACCGTGACTCAGTGCCAGAATGATCGTTCGCAGCATAAGAATAAAGATCAGGCAATGAAGCAGATGAAAGCTAAGCTTTATGAGCTGGAAATGCAGAAAAAAAATGCTGAGAAACAGGCGATGGAAGAGAACAAGTCTGATATTGGCTGGGGTAGCCAGATTCGCTCTTACGTATTAGATGACTCTCGTATCAAAGACTTACGTACTGGGGTTGAAACCCGTAATACGCAAGCGGTACTGGATGGCGATCTGGACAAATTTATCGAAGCAAGTTTGAAAGCTGGGCTATAGGAATCAACATGTCTGAACAACAAGAACATAACGTAGATGCGTCAGTTGAATTAAATAATGAACTGAAAACTCGCCGTGAAAAACTGGTCGCTCTGCGTGAGCACGGCATTGCTTTTCCAAATGATTTCCGTCGTGATAGCACCTCAGACAAGCTTCATGCTGACTTCGATGCGAAAGAAAACGAAGAACTGGAAGATCTGAATATCGAAGTTGCGGTAGCCGGGCGTATGATGACCCGTCGTATTATGGGTAAGGCTTCATTTGTGACCTTACAGGATGTGGGTGGCCGTATTCAGCTGTATGTCTCTCGTGATGACTTAGCGGAAGGCATCTACAACGAACAGTTTAAAAAATGGGATCTGGGCGATATCCTCGGTGCGCGCGGCAAACTGTTTAAAACTAAAACCGGTGAGTTATCTATTCACTGTAGCGAATTGCGTCTGCTGACCAAAGCTCTGCGTCCACTGCCGGATAAATTCCACGGCCTTGCAGACCAGGAAACACGCTATCGCCAGCGTTATCTGGATCTTATCTCTAATGATGAGTCCCGCAACACGTTTAAAATACGTTCGAAGATCATGGCGTCAATCCGTCAGTTTATGGTTGATCGTGAATTTATGGAAGTTGAAACCCCAATGATGCAAGCCATCCCGGGTGGTGCAGCTGCGCGTCCATTTATCACTCACCACAATGCGCTGGATCTCGATATGTACCTGCGTATTGCCCCAGAACTGTACCTGAAACGTCTGGTAGTAGGTGGTTTTGATCGGGTATTCGAAATCAATCGTAACTTCCGTAACGAAGGGATCTCTCCGCGCCATAATCCAGAATTCACCATGATGGAACTCTACATGGCGTATGCGGATTATCGTGACTTGATCGAACTGACTGAATCACTGTTCCGTACCATTGCAGAACAAGTTCTTGGTACCACCGAAGTGCAATACGGTGAAGAGACTTTTGATTTCGGTAAGCCGTTTGAAAAACTGACTATGCGTGAAGCGATTAAAAAACATCGCCCTGAAACCGATATCGCCAGCCTTGACGATATGGATAAAGCGGTTGCTATCGCAGAGTCCATTGGCATCAAGATTGAAAAGAGCTGGGGTCTGGGACGTGTCGTTACTGAAATCTTCGAAGAAGTGGCTGAAAGCCATCTGATTCAGCCAACCTTTATCACTGAGTATCCGGCAGAAGTTTCACCTCTGGCTCGCCGTAATGATGTGAACCCTGAAATTACTGACCGTTTTGAGTTCTTTATCGGTGGTCGTGAAATCGGTAACGGCTTCTCTGAGCTGAATGATGCTGAAGACCAGGCACAGCGCTTTGCAGACCAGGTTAACGCCAAAGATGCCGGTGATGATGAAGCAATGTTCTTCGATGAAGACTATGTTACTGCTCTGGAACATGGTCTGCCACCGACCGCAGGTTTAGGTATTGGTATCGACCGTATGACGATGTTATTTACTAATAGCCATACTATTCGCGACGTTATCTTATTCCCAGCTCTGCGTCCGGTTAAGTAGCCTCAATTTCCCTCCCTGTCCTGGGGAGGGAAACTTCCTGCCCTACAACACCTCGAGGATTGTTTTGTTCAAGGAAATCCCCCTAATGCGCTGGAAAATCATCGTCTGTTTACTGATGAGCCTTCTGTTGACGGCATGTTCTTCCAAAAACACGAGTAATGAAGGAACCTTCAATGGTTCTGTCTATACCGTAAAGCGTGGTGATACCTTATACAAAATATCGCGTATGACTGGCACAAGTGTCGGGGAGCTGGCGAAAATGAATAGTCTGCCTCCGCCCTATAAACTATTAGTGGGTCAGCGTCTGCGCACCAAAGGGACGGCGAAACGAAGTAGCACTAAAAATGTGGCGACAGCCAAAAATAATACACCTGCTCGTAAACCTGCTCCTGCGGCATTGCCTAAAGTCGCTCTGCCTCCGGTCGGTTCTCGCTGCTGGTTATGGCCAACCAAAGGGAAAGTCGTCGACGCTTACTCTTATAGTGATGGTGGCAATAAAGGTATTGATATCGCCGGTTCGCGTGGGCAGCCTGTTTACGCCTCAGGCCCAGGCTCAGTGGTCTATGCCGGTAATCAATTACGGGGTTATGGCAATCTGGTGATGATTAAGCACAATGAAGACTATATAACCGCTTACGCCCATAACGATACTATTTTGGTCAGCACCGGACAAAAGGTGAAAGCCGGGCAGAAAATAGCGACTATGGGTAGCAGCGGAGCGAGTTCTGTACTGTTGCACTTCCAGCTACGTTACCGGGCAAAAGCCATTGATCCGCAGCGTTATCTGACAACATCCTGTTCGCGCTGATGTTCCGTTCAAAGATGATCTGGGTTATGGTTGCAGTACTGACCGTTTTCGACATAGCCTATTCGGCTGGCTATCGCCTCGGCTTCCCACTCACTATGAGTGACCAATAGCGCGGTCTGACCTGCCTGACGTAAGATCTCGCGTACCTCCCCACTCAATCGCTCTCTGGTCGGGCGGTCAAGGCTGGAAAAAGGCTCATCCAGTAACAGAATATCTGGTTCTGGTGCCATAGCGCGAGCTAATGCAATCCTTTGTTGCTGGCCACCAGAAAGTTCATGGGGATAGCGTCCGGCATGCTGCTGTAGCTCAACCAGGGTCAGTAGTCTGTCGACTCGCTCTTGCCGAACTTCACGCGATAACTTACGTAAGCCGAAAGCAATATTCTGGGCCGCCGTCAGATGCGGAAAAAGTGCGTAGTCCTGAAATACCATGCCCACATTACGTTTTTCAGGTGGTAGATGTACTTGAGGCCCTGCGACACAACGTCGAGTGAGATGAATCTCCCCGCCACTCAGATATTCAAACCCAGCGATCGCCCGTAAGGCCGTCGTTTTCCCAGAACCAGAAGCTCCGAGCAGACAGGCGATTTCACCGGCTCTGACCGTCATAGAAAAGCCATCCAGTATGGGACGGGGACTGCCGCTATAAGCGACACTGACATTATCCAGCGACAAAGCAATCTCAGACATGGGCGGTTTTACTCCCCGCGGGTGATTTGATTTCGCATCAACAACAGTACCGGCAGTGTGCCAGCAACGACAATTAATAGTGCAGCAATCGCCCCTTCTTCATAGGTTCCGCGAGCGGCTTCGGCATAGAGCAAGGTTGCCAGCGTTTCAAAGTTTACCGGGCGCAATAATAGGGTGGTGGGCAACTCTTTCATCGCATCAGTAAATACCAGCAACGCGCTACTGACCAGAACCGGGCGCAGCAGAGGCAAGTGAACACGATAGAAGGTACTCGATGCACTCTCTCCTAATGAGCGGGAGGCCTGCTCAAGGCTTTTCGGCAATCTGGCGAGACCGGAATCAATAGCACCAATCGCAATGGCCTGAAAACGGATCGCACAGCAGATAACTAATACAATCCCCAACGACATCAGCGGTAGCCCACGGATACCGAGTAATCCAGCCAGCCATTTATCAACCGACAGTGCAGGGGATAAAAAACCAATTGCCAGGATAGTACCTGGAACGGCATAGCCCAGAGAGGAGAGGCGTAAAATAGAACGACGATAACCAGGCCAGGGGCTACCCACTGCCATCTGACGGGCATTCCAGGCGACTATCAGACTGACCAGCATCACGACTAGCGTGACGCCACCAGCCAGCATCAATGTATGTTGTAGAGCATTTAATAGCGCGGGAGAAAAAGGGTTACCCTCACCGAGACGCTTAAAGGTTTCAACCAGCAGATAGCAGACTGGAGCGACAAATCCTAACAGGACCGGTAATGCAACCAGGCAGGTAGCCAATGTAGCGCGGCCTGCTGTCAGTTTCATTGGTTTGACTTCCCGAAAGTTACGGCTGCTAAAGCCCTGTCTCTTCCGGCCATAAAATTCCAGCGTCAGAATGCAGAAAATAAACAGGAGCATCAGGCTGGCTATCTGTGCCGCTGCCGCTAAATCGGAGCGCGTTACCCAGGTGGTGTAGACGGTGACGGTCAGCGTTTGAATTCCAAGAAATTCAGAGGCACCAATATCATTGAGCGTCTCTAACAGCGCCAGGCTGACACCTACGGCAAGCGCGGGACGAGCCATCGGTAATACCACACGAAAAAAAGCACCTGTTGGCGTACAGCCTAAGGTTCTGGCGGCTTCAATTAAGTGAGCTGGCTGGCTAATAAACATGGCTCTGGCGGTGAGGTAGACATAAGGATACAGCACCAATCCCAGAAGGATGATTGCGCCACCAAGAGAGCGAACGTCTGGTAAACGAAATTCACGCGGGCTGTCGTAGCCGAGCAAATAACGAAGGGCGGTTTGTAGTGGACCTATGGGATGAAGAAGATCCAGCCAGGCAAAGGCGACAATATAAGTCGGCATTGCCAGGGGAAGCAGTAAAGCCCAGGATAATATTTTCCTGCCCGGAAATTGCCAGGCGGTGACTGCCCAGGCGCAACCTACGCCAATCACGGCAACCATTACCGCCACACCAAGGAGCAAGATAAAGGTATTTTTTATTGCTGTTGGCAGGACGTATTGAGTCAGGTTATTCCAGTGAGAAAAATCAGACTGGGTAGCGAGCCAGACCAGGGTAGCCAGAGGGATGAGAACGCCAATGGCCACTAAAGTGGCCATCAGTTGCAGCGGAGAAATACCCGGGCGCAGCTGTGTTAGCAGACTGCGCAGCGTAGTAGACCGCGATATTTTATTGATCGAATCCAACTTTATCTACCAGCAAACTTGCCTGCTTACGGTGTTTCACAATCTCCGTCAGCGGGATCGCATCAACCTGAATTTCACCGATGGTGTCTTTGATGATTGGATCAAGCTCAATACCCTGAACAACCGGATATTCATAGTTCGCTTTGGCATAGATCTGTTGGGCTGGTGCTGAGACCAGATATTCCATCAGCTCAACAGCTTTGTCTTTGTTTGGTGCATGGCGTGCAACAGCTGCGCCGCTGATATTGACGTGAGTACCGCCTCCTTCAAAGGTCGGTTTAATCACTTGAATAGCGTCACCCCATTTGCGCGCATCGGTGCCTTCTTTGGCATTTTTCATATGACCGACATAGTAAGAGTTAGCCAGTCCGATATCGCAGATACCCCCCAGAATATCACGGGCTACATCGCGGTCACCGCCGGTGGCTTTACGGGCCAGGTTTGCTTTAACGCCACGCAACCATTCTTCCGTTTTCGCTTCGCCATGGTGAGCTATCATCGCCGCAATCATGGCGGTGTTATAAGGGTGTTGTCCGGAGCGGAGACAGACTTTACCTTTGTACTCTGGATTGCTGAGCTGCTCATAATGCCAGTCAGCGGTCGGGAATGACTTGTCTGCATAAAGCACGCGGGCGCGCATAGAGAGGGCATACCACTGATTATCTTCGCCACGCAGGTTTTTTGGTACTGCGGCATTCAGTTTTTCAGACACTACAGGTTGTGTTACGCCTGCTTCTACCAGGTCAATTAGATTGCCTGCATCAACGGCCATCAACAGGTCAGCGGGAGAGTTCTCACCTTCTGCTTTTACACGTTCCAGCATACCGTCTTTAATATAGACCGTATTAACCTTCACCTTGCTTTCATTAGTCCAGGCATCCAGCAGTGGCTGAATAAGCCCTGGTTCACGGGTGGTATACAGAGTTAGAGCGTCATCAGCGAAAGCCGATAAGCTGACGGGTAATACCAGTGCGGTGGCAAGAAAAATGCGCTTCAGACGCGCAGAAGGCTTGATCAATACAGTCATTCATTTACTCCAGAGAGGTTATCAAACGTACCAAAAGAGCATCTATTTTCTATAGAACGTAATGTAAATGATAATGACTCCTGTTTGCATGTTAAATATCGTTTCGTTTGGGAAATATCACCTTACGAAATCAAATATGTGATAGGTGTCACATTATAGAGATTTTTCTGGTTATGATGCAGAATCGGTTAACGCTAAATTCAGAACGGGAAAAAAAGGCAGCTTGAACTAACCAAGGATGCCAACGATCTTGGCACTTACCGCCATTCAGGCCGAAAAAGGACCGTAACAGCGAACTCATTGAAATGAAATAGATATTACGCTGCTACTTGGTTGTATCATATGGCTCTATTTAGGGGGGTTATAGATGACTTGTCAAATAGAATGCACTGGTGAGTATAGAGATGAAATTTTGCTGGTGTAATTTTAGATACTTCTTTTGGGCATAATAATATCTTACTTCCGAAACTGTATAGATTGGTGGCAGTTATCCTATAACTATTATCTTTGATATTATCAATACTCCATTCTTTTTGATCTAGATTGCCTACGTCATAATTCTTTTGAAAGACTTGATAGTATTTAGGATGGTTATCGATTAATCGTGCAATTCTAATTGCACCTAAGGAAAAATTCCCAAGTAAAGAAGGTGTTACTATAGTCATTAATGTGGTACCTAATGTAATTCCTATCAGGACCTTTTTAATTATCCCTAAAATATTATCCTCTTCAGCAAGTAAATATGAAATAGCTGGCGTTAAAGATAACAACATAATAGAGAACCACTGTAGAAAGAATATAGCTAATGAAAAGCCTCCTGTATCTTTATATGTACTGGAAATTAGCAAAAATGAAACGGTTGCTGTGGTTGCAGCAATAAAAAGTGAGACACTAACTATGAGTACACTGTAAAATATACCTATTGTAGTATTTTTGTTTCTCATTGCGAATACGGTTGTCATAATAATTGATAAAAGCAAACCAGGAATCAGCCATAGAGATGGCAATTTGGGATTCCAAAAATCAACTGTAATTAGTATTATTAATATAAAATAACAAGTGATATTAGCAGTGGCTATGGCTGTAAGCCAGCGAATAACATGCTTTCTGTTTCCGCTGTTGAGCTTAAGTCCCAATCGTGCCTGTACCAGAAAATAAGATGGGAGAAATAGAACAATAAGAAAACCGAGTAAAGAAAAAAATGTAGCGATAAATATCAGAAATGTTTGTGGTGTGATTTCAAACGACTCACTAAATACATCAGGTCTCCCAATGTATCGAGTGTAAATCCAGAGAGTAGTAAAACATAAAAAGACAGAGATAGGAGATAATATCCCTAAAATCCATTTGTAATTATCCTTAATGATATCTTTGATTAAAACTGATAGATCTTTTTCTTGTGAGTTATTAGGTTCCATTATATATGCCTTAAGGGGGTATTAATGATATTGATTTTATTACTATTACTGTAAACTATTTATAGCAATACTATATAATTTAATCAATGAATTAAGGTTGAATAATGCCCGTTTGATAATTTATTCTCTTGGTCTATTTACCCAAGCGATATTTTGAATCGATGGAACTATCGAGTATGTATCAAGCCACTGCCCGCTAGTTAAAGAATGGGATGTACCTAAAACATCAGTAGAAGAAATCAATAACAACTTACGTCTTGATATTTAGTGCATAAAATAATGGTGTAAGGGCTGTAATTTAGCCAGTACAGAGGCTTTTTGTTCAAGCGATATCATAACGCCATTGAGTCACGAAACTGCGTGACAAGGAATTAACACAGAACTCTGTACAAAATTGACGTCTCCAGTAAAAATAATCTTCATATATTAAAACCGCCGCCTTATGGAACGGCGGTTTTATGGTTAGCGTTTAGCGTAGCTTTCGCCGTTTATCCAGGCATGACTATCTTCCCAGGTAAACAACCATTTACGTACTGGGCCTGCCATAACATTGAGATAATAGCTGTCGTAACCCGCTATTGTCGCGACAGGATGGTAGCCTTTCGGGACTTTGACCACATCTTTGTCATAGACCGCCATACATTCATCCAGCGAGCGATCGTCGGTATAAACACGCTGCATACAAAAACCCTGAGGTGGGTTTAAACGGTGGTAATAGGTCTCTTCGAGATAGGTCTCTTCAGGTGGATTATCAATATCATGTTTGTGGCTGGGATAAGAACTGGTACAGCCTTCATTGGTATACACTTCAACCACTAGCAGGCTGTCGGCAGGTTTATCGTCCGGCAGGATATTATGGACATAACGCTGGTTATGCCCTTTACCTCGTGCCTCGCCGTCAATATCTTGCGGAGCAATCAGCCGCGTAGCGTAGGTACCTTTAGCGGGTGCAGCACAGACGGCCAGCTCCAGCTGTGTCAGCGCCTCGACTTTGACCGTCTCGCCCGGCGTCACATAGACCGCCCAGGGTTTAAGACGCTCAAACGGACTCATCCGCTCACCGATGTTCGGGAAACTCGCCGCGGGAGTATCAACCGTTGCCCGTCCAGCGACCAGCACCAGACAGCGTTCCTCGGCGACTATCGGTAACGACAGCTGTTCGCCTGCATTTAACTGGTAGACTTCAAAGCCAACATAACCCCATCCCGCATTTTCCGGTGTAACAGACTGCGTGCGGCCCTGGGTATTGGGTGCTTGCCAGCGTGAAAGTAATTCCGGCATCGTTGCTCCTTAAATCAGCCCGGCATTCCGTGCCAGATTGCTGAGATTATTGTAGCCAAGGCGGGCATAAGTCAGTGGATGGGCAATCGCCGGATCCTGTTCTGCTTCCACCACCAGCCAGCCCTGATAACCATGCTGTTTGAGCAATGACATAATCGGCGGATAGTCAACACAGCCGTCTCCCGGAACGGTGAACACGCCACTTAATACCGCATCAAGGAAACTGGTTTTACGGTTTTTTACTTCGGCCAGCACATCTGCGCGCACGTCTTTACAGTGAACGTGGTTGATACGAGAAATCCAGCGTTGTGCCACAGCGAGTGGATCAGCTCCGGCAAAGGTCAGATGCCCGGTATCCAGTAGCAGTCCGACTTCCGGGCCGGTATGCGTCATCAGGTTATCGACATCCTGCGCGCTTTCAATCACCGTTCCCATATGGTGGTGATAAGCAATTTGCACCCCCTGTTGCTGAGTATAGCGGGCAAAAGCAGTCAGTTTTTCACCATATTCCTGCCAGCGTTCGGCAGGAAAGCGTGCCCGCAGATGAACGGGCGTCTGCTGCTCACCATGAATACAGTCAGATACTTCGGCAAATACGAGTATCTTCGAGCCCAGTTCACGCAATAGCGTCAGGTGAGGCTGTACCGCCTCAATTTCTTCTTCTACACTGCGCTCCAGTAAGCGTCCTGAATACCAGCCGGAAACCAGTTTCAAGCCATGCTGGGTGAGAATAGGGCCAAGTACTGCTGCTGTTCGTGGGAATTTATTACCTAGCTCAAAGCCCTCAAAGCCGGCTTCTTTGCCTTCGCTAAGACAGGTCTCAAGTGACGTATCGGAACCCAGTGAAGGCAGGTCGTCATTAGTCCATGTCAGTGGGTTGATGCCTAAGTGTACGGTCATAATGTTTTCCTTAATATGTAGTCTGGCCGCGCTCACGCCATAGGGCGATCAGCTGCAAATAGTTATCCCTAATACGACTGACCAGCTCGGCGTCGTCAATTTCACGTTTTAGCCAGGCCTGCGACGGCTCGCCAAAAATAGTGCGACCGACAGCAAATCCTTTAACAATCGGGTAATTTGCTGCGGTGTTAAATCCGTCGCGTAGCACGGATACTGGCGCATCGAGACCGAGGATCACCACACCGCGGCAATGGGGATCGCGTTTTTCTATCAATGTGCTGAGTGCGGCCCAGCCTTCATCACTCAGTGGCGGTAACTTCCACCAGTCCGGATAAATACCCAGATTGTAGAAACGTGAAATGGCGCGTAAATAAAGGTCATCATTACGTGGCATATCCGCAGGTAAAATGACCTCTAGCAGCAGCTCATGCCCTGACTGACAGCAAGCATGATAGACCTCAGCCACTTTTTGTTCCTGCTCAAGGCGTAAGCCATGTGCATCTTCTGGATGGAAGAATACCAGGCACTTAACAATGTGTTCCTGTGGCCAGCTGATCAGTTGCGATCCGATATTGCCATGCTCCATTTCTAATGGACGTGAGCCGGGTAACTCTATCGGACGGCCAATCCACCAGCCTTCGCCTGTGATGGCATTCAGTGCATCTTGACCAAAGGTTCCGTCACACAATAATCCTGCTTTACCTTCCAGTTCTGCATGTTGTGCCGCTTCCCGGCTGGCTTGTAGGATCAGTTGTTTTAGTGCCGGAATTCGACGTAGGTCGGCCCCACTTTGCAAGGCCATTTCTGCTAACTGGCTGCGGTGGTCAAAGGCCATGACGCACAGCTCTGGCCACTGACGGCGACGGGAAATCACGCGGTGAAGATGGTTTAAGTGACTATCGAGATCAGGACGTGGCACTGACTCTTCACGCGCCAGGTAGTCATCAAGTTCGATTTTGCCCGGCATGGCAGGAGCACAGCCGTGGCGTGATACCACCAGAGCACCACACGCATTAGCATAACGACAAGCCTGAACCCAGCCTTCATCATTGATATAGCCGCGCAGCAAACCGGACATAAAGGCATCTCCCGCGCCCAGTACATTGAGTACTTCGACACGGACTCCTGCAACATTGATACCGCCATCAAGCGAATCAGGAATTGGCCCGGTAAATACTGAACATCCTTGTGCTCCACGTTTACAGACCAGTGTTGCTGCGCTGACTTCACGCACGCGTCTGAGAGCTTGCAAGGTATCGGTATCACCCCCGGCAATATGAAACTCTTCTTCGGTACCGACGACGACATCAAACAGATTCAGAACCGACTGCAGCTGTTGGGTGACCTGTTCGGCGGCGATAAAACGTGTTTCACCATCACCCAATGCCGTCAACCCCCACAATACCGGGCGATAGTCGATATCCAGTGCCGTACGTACCTCGTTACGGCGCGCATATTTCAGCGCTGTAAGAACCGCATCACGGGTACGTGGGTGTGAAAGATGTGTCCCAGTGATCGCCAGGCAGCGGGCAGAAGCTATATATTCTTCGCTGAAATCTTCTGCGGTAATCGCCATATCAGCGCAATTCTCACGGAAGAAAATAAGTGGAAAGGTATCTCTGTCCTTAATGCCGAGTAATACCAGGGCCGTGAGTCGCTCGGTATCGGTGATTAAATGACTGGTATCACAACCCACCTGAGTCAACTCTTCACGCAGAAATCGTCCCATATGCTCGTCACCTACACGAGCCAGCATTGACGATTTTAACCCCTGGCGTGCAGTACCATAGGCTACGTTGCCTGACGATCCGCCAAGATAGCGGGAAAAACTGGTAGCATCTTCAAGTCGCGCACCAATCTGCTGGCTGTAAAGATCGACGGCCACGCGTCCCATGCAAATAAGATCCAATTGTTTCTGTTTCATTCTTGGTCCTTAGACAATGTCAGATACTTTCACCCAGCGGCCGTCCTGATGAGACAGGGCGATAGCATCGAGAATTCGTGAAACTTTCCAGCCTTCTTCAAAATCTGGCCATAGCGGTGTGTCACCGGCAATACCATCAATAAGATCACGCACTTCGACCGTTTTTTGATCGTTAAAACCAATACCGTGACCGGCTCCCATACAAAACGATCCATAATCCGGATGAGCGGGACCGACAAGTAAGGTACGGAAACCTTGGCGCCCTTCAGGATCGTCTTGCAGATAAAGCTTCAGCTCTGCCATACGTTCCTGAGTAAAGGTGATAGCGCCTTTGGTTCCGGTAATTGTCCACGTCAGCCCCATCTTGCGCCCACTGGCAACCCGTGAGGTCTCGATGATGCCCTGTGCACCCCCCGCAAAACGAACCATCGCATGGGCCTGATCTTCGTTTTCAACCGTGACCAGTTCGCTACTACCTGTATGTGCTGGACGCTGAGGTACAACGATTTTTAAATCGCCACAGACTTGCTCAATATCGCCAACCAGGTATTGCGCCATATTGACAATATGTGCAGCCAAATCACCTAATGCACCCAGCCCGGCGGTTTCTTTAAAACAGTGCCAGTGAATAGGCACCAGTGGGTCGGCCATATAGTCTTCATTATGTGTGCCGTAGAAATGGATAATTTCTCCTATTTCACCGCGCTCGATGATTTGTTTTGCCAGCTTAGCGGTGGGGTTTTTCATATAGTTGAAACCCACCAGTGTTTTCACCCCAGCAACACGTGCCGCATCGACCATCTGTTTTGCATCACGAGCATTAAGTGCCAGCGGCTTTTCAGAGTAGACGTGTTTCCCGTGACGAATCGCCTCCAGGGCCATCTCTTTATGGAGATGATTGGGGGAGCAAATATCCACCACATCAATATTGGGATCGGCGACCAGTTCACGCCAGTCGGCAGTTGCACGGTTGAAGCCAAATGCCGCAGCACGTTTTTCAGCAAGCTCTGGCGTTACTTCAGCCACCATTTCACGTATCAGCGTGCCTTGCAGCTCAAAAACTGTAGGTGCCTGGGCGTAAGCAATCGCATGGGCTTTGCCAATATATCCAGTGCCAATCAGGCCAATTCTTACTTGTTTCATCAAATACTCCTGAGCTAAATTGCGCCGCGACGACTCTTGGCATAGGTATCAAAGGCAACCGCCAGCACGATAATCAGACCGGTAATAATTTGCTGGTAGTAAGCGGAAACATTCATCAGAACCAGGCCATTAATCAAAATCCCCATGATTATCGCGCCGATAATTGTTCCGCTAATGCGACCATAACCGCCCATCAGTGAAGTACCACCAATGACCACTGAAGCAATGACGCGTAACTCAAAGGAGATCCCCGCTACAGCTTCAGCACTACCAAGGCGAGCGCTCAGAACAAAGCCTGCCAGCCCCGCCAGACAACCAATCACCACGTAAACACTTACCAGCACCCGCTTGACGTTGACCCCTGCCAGTCTTGCGGCTTCAGGGTTACCGCCGATAGCGTAGACAAACCGTCCCCAGCGAGTTTTATGCAGTGCCAGATAACCGATAATAGAGACAAAAGCGAAGATCCAAATGGGGATAGAGATCCCGAGCATTTCCCCGCGTCCCCACCAGCGATAACCGGCATCAAACCCAGCGATCGGGGCTCCATCGTTAATCACCAGCGTCAGTCCGCGCCAGATAGTCATACCGCCTAAGGTGACAATAAAAGGCGGCAGACGCAGGCGGGTGACACCCAGTCCTTGTATTAGTCCTATCAGCGTACCCAGTGCCAGACAGATACCCATCGCTAACAGCCAGCTCATACCGCCCCATGCATCGGGATCGACGGTAGTAAAGTTATCGCCTTTAATCACGTAAGCGGCGGTCATGGCACACAGCGCAAGAATCGATCCAACCGAGAGATCTATTCCAGCGGTCATGATGACGAAGGTCATACCGATAGCGATGATCCCGTAGATCGAAACCTCAGTAAGAATGTTTAATATATTGCGTTCGCTCAGGAAGTTACTGTTCTGCGTCTGGAAAAAAATCAGCAGCAGGATCATAAAAATCAGTACCCCGAAGCGCTCAAAAAAGCCGATAAAATCGATACGCGATACGCGTTTTTCCTCAGCCTGGGTTTTAGAAATCATCTGCGTCATGGGCTCTCCCGTTATGCGGCATTTAACGCACTGTGATTAATCGCCATCATTGTCATCAGGCGTTCTTCATTGGCTTCATCACCGTGTATTTCGCCGGTAATGTGCCCTTCGCTCAGGGTGATTATTCTGTCGGATACCGCCAGTATTTCCGGTAAGTCGGATGAGATGACGATGACCGCCACCCCCTGGCTTGCCATATCAAATAGCACCTGATGGACTTCAGATTTTGTTCCGACGTCGATACCACGTGTTGGCTCATCGACAATCAAGACCCTTGGGTTCAGCGCCATGCAGCGCGCCAGAATTACTTTTTGCTGATTTCCGCCAGAGAGCTTGCGCACTTCCTGTTCGGGATTAACCATTTTGATTTGCAGTGCCTGGCGGTAAGAGGCAATCAGTGCATCCTCTTTACGGGTGCTGACGAAATAACGCCATGTCAGCAATGATGAAAGGCTGGAAAGTGACATATTGTCGCGGATCGATAACCCCAGTACCGCTCCCTCTTTTTTGCGATCTTCTGGTACCAGAGCGATCCCCTGATCCAGCGCGTACATCGGATCACGTGGCTGGTAAGGTTTGCCGTCGAGTTCAAAGCTGCCGGTGGTAAATTTATCCGCTCCAAACAGGCAGCGTGCGATTTCGGTCCGACCCGCACCGACCAGACCAGCGATGCCCAGTACTTCCCCTGCATGTACGTGAAAACTGATATCTTTGAGTGCAATACCGTGTGGATCGAGTGGCGGTTTTTCGCGACTTAACCCTTTTATCGACAAACGTACTGGCTTATCCTGGTGATGGGTCAGGCTGGCATCGCGGCGATTAAACACCACATTACGGCCCACCATCAGGCGGATAATCTGTTCAACATTGGTGTCTGCGACATCACCAGAACCGGTATAACGTCCATCCTGAAATACGGTAAAACGATCGCAGAGCTGGAAAACTTCATGCAGACGGTGTGTCACGTAAATAATGCTTACACCACGCCCTTTGAGCTCACGTACCACGCGGTGCAAACTTTCTACTTCGCTATCGCTTAGTGCCGCAGACGGCTCATCCATAATGATCAGTTTGGCATTCAGCGTCAGTGCACGGGCTATTTCGACCATTTGCTGCTGGGCGACGCTTAAACGTGCAACCGCAGTCGTTGGAGCAATATTCAGCTGTAAATAGTTGAGAATTACCTGGGCTTCGTTATTGACGGCTTTAGCATCGACAATCAGGTTATGGCGGCGTGGCTCGCGACCAAGAAACATATTTTCCGCCACTGTCATATTCGGCAGCAGGTTAAATTCCTGGTAAATAGTAATGATGCCTTTGTTCTGGCGTTCTACTGGCGAGTCATCCGGCCTGAGCATTTCCCCATTAAACCAAATTTCACCGCGAGTCTGCGGTTGTGCACCGGCCAGAGCTTTTAACAATGTCGATTTTCCGGCACCATTTTCACCCAGCAGGGCGTGGATCTCTCCTGCTCCGACGCTAAGGTTGGCGTCACTGAGTGCCCAGACACCGGAGAAACTTTTTGCAAGCTGGGTAACTTTTAATAAGGGCTGTGACATCAGTTGGTCCTCTGTAACGCCCGTCATAAGACGGGCGTATCCTCTTCATTCGTCATAACAACTCGAATTATGACGGGTATAAATAGGCTTATTTACCGGTTTCGCTGATACGCTCAGCTTTATCGAGGTTATCCTTGGTTATCAGGGTAGGGGCGTAGTCTGCTCCGGTGATGGCCTTTTTCTCGCGAATGTTTTCAACCAACTGAGTCATTGCGGTAGTCACAGCATAGCCCGGACGCTGATCGGCGGTGACTGCCAGCCAGCCATCTTTTACTCTCTCCAGTGCTTCTGGTACCGCATCAAAGCCGGTGACGAGAACTTCACCCGGTTTCATGCCTTGTGCCTGTAATGCTTCAATAGCACCCAGTGCCATATCATCGTTTGCTGCCAGGATAATTTGTGGTTTTTTCGGTAAGGATGGCAGCACACTTTCAACAATGCGCATACCTTCAGAACGCATCCAGTTTCCAGTCTGATCGACGACGATGTTATATTTTTTACCGCCTTCATTCAGACGATCACGGATCCCTTTTGTCCGTTCAATGTTAGAAGAGGAGCCTGGCTGGCCGGTTAGCAGAACTATTTCCGCCCCTTCAGGGAATTTCTCAATAACGAAGCTTGCTACGGCCTGGCCACCTTTGTAGTTATTAGCGCCAAAATGTGGCACTTTCTTATCGCTAATAACGGAACGATCCAGAGTCACGACAGGTAAATTAGCTTCCTGAATTTCACCTACTGCGCTTGAGACGGCATTAATATCATTAGGTGAAACAATAAAACCCTGAGCACCACGAGTGATGGCATTTTCCAGATCAGCGGCTTGTTTCGGTGAGCTACCCTGGCTATCGAGAACCTGAAGTTTAACGCCCATCTCTTTGGCGGCGTTGACAGCGGTACGCTGCATATGAACCTCAAACGGCATGGCAAGGTTTGGAGTACTAAAAACAATTTGTTCGTTTGCGGCTAGTGCAGGAGTCGTGGTTAATGCGATAAGGGCGGCAAGAATGAGTTTTTTCATTATTATATCTCTTCTATTTGTAGGGTTATCGAACGTTATACCCGTAGGGTATCTAATTCTATTTCACACCGGCTATGCAGGGACTCCAGTGCTTTGTCAGCCAGATACAGGGCACGTTCACCATCTTCGCCGCTGCATTCTGGTTTAACTTCACCGCGCAGAACCTCAACAAAGTGCTGCCATTCTGCGGCATAGGCTTCTTTGTAACGTTGTAGGAAAAAGTGCTCTGGCAATGCGCTCTGGCAACCAGCAGAGCTAAGATGCTGTACCTGATTCTCCAGAATATTTCCGGCAGACAGCAGACCATTCGCACCATGTAATTCGAGGCGTTGGTCGTAGCCGTAGGCTGAACGACGGCTGTTAACAATGGTCGCCAGTGCTCCAGAGCGATATTTCAGAACAATAAACGCAGTATCAATATCACCCGCCTCGCCGATAGCGGGATCGACCAGATTGCTCCCCTGGGCGTAGATTGAGACCGGTTCTTCACCCATGATGAAACAAGCCATATCGAAATCATGGATAGTCATGTCACGGAACATGCCGCCAGAAACACGCACGTATTCAACCGGCGGTGGGGAAGGGTCGCGTGAGATAATCAGTAAGGATTCAGGTTTGCCGATCCTTCCTGCGAGCACGTCGGTTTTGATGCGGCGAAACTGCGGGTCAAAACGACGATTAAAGCCAACAAACAGTGAGACATTATTTGCCTTCACGACTTCAAGACATTTGCGAACACGCGTCAGGTCAAGATGCACCGGTTTTTCGCAGAAAATAGCTTTCCCATGCTGTGCGGCCAGTTCAATCAAGTCTGCATGGGTGTCAGTTGCTGAGGCAATCAGTACGGCATGAACATTAGCGTCAGCCATTACTTCGTCTACGCTTTGCACCCGTGTTTGATACTGAGCAGCAATACGGGCGGCATTCTCTTCATTCGGATCAACAACTGACCACAGATTAGTTTCTTTGTGGGCAACAATATTTGCGGCATGAATCTGACCAATACGGCCGGCGCCCAATAAGGCAATGTTAAACATAGCGGCTCCCGAAATGGGTATATACACGTCATACTTCAAGTTGCCTGGGTGTTGCTGGCGTTCAGATAACCGAATCACATAGTGTGTCTATGCTCATCGGTTCTTTTCACTTTGCGCCTACAAGCAACTCGAATTATTTAGGGTATAGCGTTAATCTCTGATACCGGAGAACACCGGCACCTATGCAACTCAAAATTGACACCTGAAATAAAACATTTATTTCATTTTAATGCAGATTGAAAATTTCATTTTTGTGTGGGAGTTAACACTTTGTTTCGTTGGTGGATTCTTTTTGTAATCAAAATCACAGTATTTGATGAATGGGGAGAATTTCAGGAGGAAGAATTGAGAGGTTTAGCGAGAATAGTTAGCTAACAGGGTGTTATCCCTCATTATATGAAATAAATGTTCCGTCTGGTTTACAGACGGAACACAGAGTGTTTAATACTGACGAGCGTGTTTTAGCATCGCCTGAGTATGTTCGGCCGCCTGGGTTACCGAAGCCGAGTGCGCTGTTCCAGCATCACCGGTTCGCCACCAGGCCTCGTAGTCATGTGTCATAGTTTTAGGTAGTACTTTGATATCCAGCAAGACTGGGCCATCAGCCATCTTAGCTGCCTCCAGAGCGGCTAACAGGCTTTGCTCATCATGGACACGAAAAGCACGGCAGCCGTAACTCTCGGCATTTTTAGCAAAATCTACCTTCACCAGTGGCCCATCAAGCTTGCCTGTTGCTGGGTTTCGCTGGCGATTTTCGGTTGCCAGACTGCTGATGCCGTGTCCCATCTGTAGATTATTGATACAACCAAATCCTGCATTATCAAACAGTAGAACGGTTATTTTTATCCCCTCCTGCACTGCAGTTTGCAGTTCAGAATGAAGCATCATATAAGAACCATCCCCCACCATTGCATAGGCCGGTTGACTGGGTTTAGCGAGTTTTGCACCGACTGTCGCGGCTATTTCATAGCCCATACAGGAGTAGCCATATTCAAGATGATAACTATCAGGTGTTTTCACTTGCCATAGCCGCTGTAAATCGCCGGGGAGTGAGCCGGCAGCGCCGACCACAATCGCGTTATCTTCGATATGCTGATTGATAAGCCCCAGCACGCGAGTTTGTGTCAGTGATGTCCCCAGAACCTGGCTGTATTCTTGCAAGGCTTCATCAAGATGCCCGGCTACCTCTGGTTGGTCACCAGGCTCCCAATGACGCGTCCATAGCCTCTGACACTCGACATGCCAGGCTGTTTTGGCATCGACAATATCATCATCCCACTGTGCCCGATAGTTGATGGCGCGTAGTTCTGAGGTTAACCGCTCCAGCCCGGTACGGGCATCGGCTAACAGCGGTGTGGCGTCGAGTTTCATGGCATCAAACTCGGTTACGTTAAGCATCAGAAACTCGGTATCGGGCGCAAACAGCGCCTTCGAACCAGTAGTAAAGTCGGTTAAACGTGTACCGACGCCAATGATCAAGTCTGCCTTGGGTGCCAGTAGATTGGCGGCAAGTCCTCCAGTGACACCCAGACCGCCAAGATTTAGTGGGTGCTCACTTACTAGTGCACCTTTACCTGCCTGTGTTTCGGCGAACGGTAGCTGTGTAGTTTCAACAAATGCCTGAAAAGCATCATGAGCACCTGAATAACGTACGCCACCACCACAAATGACCAAAGGACGGCGTTTGCTTTTGATCAGTGCCAGCGCTGCCTGTAATCGGGTTTCATCGGGTGGACGCCGCTCAATATGGTGGACTCGACGAGCAAAGAAACTTGTTGGATAGTCCCATACTTCACCTTGCACGTCCTGTGGCAAACAGATAGTCACCGCCCCGGTATCGGCTGGGTTAGTGAGCACTCGCATAGCACTTAACATCGCACTCATCAGCTGTTCAGGACGATTAATACGATCCCAGTAACGTGAAACCGGGCGGAAGCAATCGTTGGTGCTGATACTCAAGTCATGATACTGCTCAATCTGCTGCAGCACTGGATCTGGCTGGCGACTGGCATAAATATCCCCCGGTAATAATAACAATGGGATACGGTTAGCCGTTGCGGTCGCAGCTGCGGTAATCATATTGGCAGCACCAGGCCCAACGGAAGAGGTTACCGCATAGATACGCCGACGAAGATGCTGTTTCGCAAACCCGGTGGCAATATGCGCCATCCCTTGTTCGCTGCACCCCTGGTAAACTTTCAGGTGCCCAGGGGCTTCTTCCAGTGCCTGACCTATACCTAATACATTACCGTGACCAAAGATGGTCATCACCCCTTCGACGAACGGCTGCTCTTCACCTTCTACATCGATATATTGTTGATTAAGAAATCTGACCAGCGCCTGCGCCATAGTTAAACGTAGTGTTGTCATCTTTTCCCCTGTCAGCTCAGTGTGGGCATAGAAAACGCTGCACTTTGCTGATGAGCGCTTTCCGGCCAGCGGGCAGTAATGGTTTTCATTCGTGTGTAGAAGCGTACACCATCATTACCATGGACATTCAGTGGTCCAAAGATAGAACGCTTCCAGCCTCCAAAACTGTGGAACGCCATCGGTACTGGAATCGGCACGTTAACACCCACCATGCCTACCTGAACTTCTTCACAAAAACGTCTTGCTGTTCCCCCATCGCGGGTGAAAATTGCTGTGCCGTTACCGTATTCGTGCTGATTAATCAGATCCAAGGCGCTTTGATAATCAGCTACCCGTACTACGCTCAGTACCGGGCCGAAGATCTCTTCTTTATAAATCGTCATCTCTGGCGTCACGTTGTCGAACAGAGTCGGTCCGACGAAATAACCTTCTTCGTTACCTGCCAGTTTTAGCCCGCGGCCATCAACACGCAGCGTGGCACCTTGAGCCTCACCGCTATCAATGTAACCGAGCACTTTTGCACGATGCGCGTGACTTATCAGTGGACCCATTTCATTTTCCGGCTGGTGCCCGAGGCCCGGACCCACACGTAAAGTGGCTATCTGTTTTTCCAGCTGAGAGCAGAGGGTATCAGCAGTATTGTCACCCACAGCAACCACCACTGACAGTGCCATACAGCGTTCCCCGGCAGCACCAAAGGCTGCACCCATGATGGCGTTAGTGGCCATGGCCATATCGGCATCCGGCATCAGGATGCAATGGTTTTTTGCCCCACCCAGTGCCTGGCAACGTTTACCATGGGCAGATGCAGTGTTGTAGATATATTCGGCAATCGGCGTTGAACCAACAAAACTGACCGCCTGTACCCGCGGATCGGTCAGCAGAACATCGACGGCTTCTTTATCTCCCTGGACTACGTTAAATACGCCATCCGGTAACCCGGACTCTTTGAGCAACTGGGCCAGTTTTATCGCCAGAGAGGGATCTTTTTCGGATGGCTTAAGAATAAAAGTATTTCCGGTAGCCAGAGCAATAGGGAACATCCACATCGGCACCATGGCTGGGAAGTTAAACGGCGTGATCCCGGCACATACTCCGAGTGGTTGCATTAGCGAGTGGCTATCAACTCCAGTACCTACGTTGGCTGAATGCTCACCTTTTTGTAGATGCGGAATACCGCAGGCGAATTCAACGACTTCCAGGCCGCGGGTTAACTCACCTACGGCATCTGAATAGACTTTGCCATGTTCTTCGCTAATCAGTTTTGCCAGGCTATCCATATGCTGTTCAAGCAAGCTTTTAAAGCGGAACAAGACACGGGCGCGTTTGAGCGGAGACTGGCGGGACCAGCCGGGGAAAGCCTGTTGTGCAGCAGCAATGGCTTGTTCTGTCTGTTGTACTGTGCTCATCGCAACCTGACGAATCTGTGCCCCGGTGGCCGGATTGAAGATTGCCTGAACGCGCTGACTGTCACCCGTGATGCAGTTACCGTGAATAAAATTCGCTACCGTCTCCATGTCTACCCTCTCGCTGTTAAATAGATTTCCTGAACACTGTATATGAAACAAACATTTCATTTTAGCTTGAAATAAAATAAATATTGATTATTGTGATCAAGAATCAATTTTGATGTGAGTACAGTACATAACCGACATTCACTTGTAGGTGCCAGGTTCAGGCAGATGATAAGAATAGATAGAGGAATTAAGGTGCTTTACCCGTCATACTTCAAATCGCTTGGGCGTTGCTGTAGTGAGGACAGCCGAATCATATAGAAGGAGGTAATGGTACATCTGTTTCATTTTCCGCATTACTGCGTTTAAATACCTACCAGTACACTTTTTGAGAGGAATAACATTGACCACTGCGACGAACTTGAGCGAACTGCAGCAGCAGATCCGTGATCGCTATGATGACCTGAGTAAACGGTTGCAGCAGGTTTCACGCTATGTACTGGATAATACCAATAGCGTGGCCTTTGATACCGTCGCGATAATCGCTGAACGTGCAGGGGTTCCACCTTCTACACTTATCCGCTTTGCCAATGCCTTTAATTTCAGTGGTTTCAATGAAATGAAACAATTATTTCGTATGAATCTGGTGGAAGAAACGGCGAGCTATACTGACAGGGCACGGCTGTTTCGTGAGATAGAGAGTGAAGAGATACCAGAGACCCCCTTTGATATCTTGCAGGAGTTCTCTCGTTCCAATGCCCAGGCTTTACAGCAATTGGCCGCTCGTACCAAGCCGGAAATGCTGGAACAGGCGGTAGAGCTGCTGGCGAATGCGGAAACGATATATGTGGTGGGGCTACGACGTTCTTTTAGTGTTGCCGCTTACCTGACTTATGCCCTGAGCCACCTTGAATGCCGCCCAGTATTACTTGATGGAATGGGGGGAATGTTTCGTGAACAGGTTAACCGTATAACAGGACGAGATCTTTTAGTTTCGATTAGTTTTTCGCCTTATGCCGAAGAAACAGTGATGATCAGTGAAATGGCTGCCAGGGCCGGAGCCAGACAAATAGTGATAACTGATAGCCAGATTAGCCCACTCGCTACCTTCAGCGATCTGTGCTTTGTGGTTAAAGAGGCTCAAGTCGATGCATTCCGCTCTCAGTCTGCAACCCTTTGCCTGGTTCAGTCATTAATGATTGCACTGGCGTATTTTCAGGGGGAATCGAAAAGCTGATTAGCGCTACTTTATATCTGGAACTGTGGGTAGCCCTTAGATGACTAACATGGGTATTCAAAAATTATAGCTATTTATAGAGTTACCACCGTTTGAACGGCACCGACAAGAATATTTCAGCGATGAAGAATATAGAGAGTTTCAGCAAATTCTACTGAAACAGCCAGAGTGTGATGATGTGATACAACATACCGGCGGTTTGAGAAAAGTAAGATTTGCCGATTCTCGTCGCCAAAAGGGGAAGCGGGGCGTATACGTGTGATTTATTATTGGTACATCGAAAAATCACATTTTCTACTTTTCACTTTATACGACAAGAACCAGCAAGATGACCTGACCAGGTCACAACAGGACGTGTTACGCCAGCTGTTGGAACAGACAAAACAGAGGGTAAAATTATGATTGAATGTGATATTTTTAGTGAACTTAAAGAAGGTTTTGAAGCGAGGGATGGTTATAGTAATGGGGAAAAACACTTAAAACTCATCGTGTTAGTTTTAATTCTCCCATTATCACTCCAAAAGATCTTGTTACAGTGCGAGAGAGGCTGAATTTTTCTCAGGCTGTGTTTGCCCAATACTTACACGCGGGTTTGAAAACATACCAAAACTGGGAGCAGGGCATAGCTAAACCGAATAAACAAGCCGTGTTGCTAATCCGTATGATAGAGAAAAGTCCAAATACGCTGAAACAGCTGGCGTCTTTGTAACCATTAAAAGATGAAATTTATTTTTCCCAAGGCTTTCCACTGGCACTGAAGACTGCCAGAAAAGTAAACGAGAAGATGGTGCCTGCGACGCCATTTTTCGCTCAGGGAAAATATGTTTCATTTGTTATTCCCCCATCCTTGGGTTTCTTTTTTATAAAGGGTAACAACTATACTAACACTGAGGGTCACAAAAAATGTGGTGCTTATGCTTACGACGACCTTAATTCAGCATAAACCACAATCCTCTATGATTTTTATCAAACTAAACAGCGACTTCAATAATACAGTCTTAAACTACAATAAAACTTGTGTCTGTTGTTGATTTAAGGTCATCTTAGGGTTCTATGGTGCTTTGATACGAAATAAGTAAGGTGTGATATGTTGGATTTTTTGAAAAATTACGCTGATTTAACAACCAGTGAAAAAAAAGCACTAAAATACATCATCGATCATATCGCTGACATTCCCTGCCTGAATATCAATGAGTTAGTGGCTAAAGCTTTTGTCTCAAAGACCGTTATCGTTAATTTATCTCAAAAACTAGGCTTTAATGGATATAAAGAGCTTAAATTTAAAATAAATGAACATATTTTAGCGGAAAACAAAAATAAAAATCAAAACCTGCCTTCTTTTAAAAAACAATTAGAAAGAAATATTAATAAAAGTTTCACTTTGATAAATGAAGAGCAAATTCATGATTGCGCCAAATCGTTGCGTCATGCAAAAAATATTTTCATTGTCACCAGAGGGACCAGTAAAGCCGTTGGCTACTACCTGGAACACTTGTTGTTTTCATTAGGGTTACACTGTTTTTTTATTAATGATTATAATTTATCTGATTCTTTTACTCGCTTAGTCAGTAGCGAAGATACTGTAATATTTATTTCTTTGTCAGGTGGGACCAAGAAAATAATTGAAACGGCGAAGGCTGTTCAATTAAAAGAAGCTAATATCATTAGCATGACAGCTTTTCACTCTAATGAATTAACGAGCTATGCTAATCATAATCTTTTTTGTTTTTCTGATGATCATGATACGAAAAAAGATGATACAAAATCCCGAGTAGGTTTTTTTATTTTAGTAGATTTATTAGTATATGAATTAGAACGCCTGATGTAATTAAAGTGATATAAATTAAAGCCATCAACTTACTCTGAAATGACCAAGGTCATAATTTATGACCTCAGTTAATATTTAAAACCGCAGCACCATTTTCTGAAAAAATATCGATGCTAGTATGGCAATAATGTAAACATTCATTGTCATCAGGATAGTATATGGCTAAGAGAAAGTTTAGTGATTCAATTCAGCGGTTTGGGAGAACATTACTTCTTCCTATTGGTGTTCTGGCTCCCATTGGTATGGTTCTTGGTATCAGCGGGGCTTTAGTTCAATCCTACATGATTGCTCGATTCCCTTTCCTTGGAAACGAAACAGTCAATGAACTCTTAGTCAGTATTCGTTCTATTGCAGGTGTTATTTTTGACAACATACCACTGCTGTTTGCGATGGGGGTTGCCTATGGAATGAGCCAGCGAGATAAGGGGATTGCGGTTTTTGCCTCTGTGGTTGGGTACTTAACATTGATAATCACTATCAATATCTGGCTGATACTGAATGGAAAGCTGGCTGATGCGGCGATTATGACCCAAGTAGGGCAAATTAAGGTGTTAGGTATCCAGACCATGAATATCAGTGCTGCAGGGGGTATTATTACTGGCCTGATTGCAGCATGGGCTACCGATAAATTTTATAATCTTGAGCTACCTACTGCATTTGCCTTCTTCGCAGGAAAAAAATCCGTCGCCATTATTATGATAGGTTTAATGATGGTAGTTGGCGCCTTTTTACCCTTTATCTGGGAAGTTTTAGTTCTTGGTTTAATGAAATTATCTGCAGTTATCCTTAGTCCAGTCGGACCTTTCTTTACTGCTGGCGGGGAGCGGCTGTTTATCCCATTTGGGTTACACCATGTCTGGAATGTGCTGTTTAGATTTACCGAGGCGGGTGGTTCTTATGTTATTGATGGCGAAACCTTTGTTGGTGTCGTCCCGGCAATGACTGAAGTATTGTTTAAGCAAGGGCCAAATAGTGAATATTGGTCAATGATGCCAAGTCTGACGCGTTTTATGGCCCAACAGCAAATGCTGGTCACTCTCTTCTTATTTCCTGCGATTGCTTTGGCAATTTATAAAACCTCAAGAAAAGAGAACCGTGCTGAAGTTAAATCAATGCTTGTGACCATGGTATTAACAGCGATGCTTGGTAATGTCACTGAACCGCTGGAGTTTACCTTTGTCTTTATTGCTCCACTGTTATATCTAATCTACGCGATTATTGTCGGTATTGGTGCCGTGTTGCTCTCTCTGGCGGGTGTGGCTATCGGCTATATCCGAGGCACTGTTTTTGACTTTGCCATTTTCGGTTTACTCTATGAGCACACAAATTGGATTTTCTTAGTGCTTATCGGCAGTTGTTTAGCGGTCGTCACTTACTTCATCTTCTACTTCTTTATCATTAAATTCGATATTAAAACACCGGGAAGAGAGTCATCGGCTAATTTTAAAAATACCTTAATCAAAGAAAAACGCTATGGAGAAGCCGCAGCCATTCTTCTCGAAGCTTTAGGTGGCAAACAAAATATTCGCAATGTGGATAACTGTATTACCCGACTGCGCATTGATATCGCAGAGGTCGATAAAGTAGATAAAGATTTAATATTGAAGTCAGGTTGTTCAGCATTCCTCTTTCCAACGGAAAATCATATTCATGTGGTATATGGGCCGAAGGTTGAATTTGTTCGCAATGCTGTTGATGACGCAATGAAGAAATAAAAAAGGATAGATTATGAGAGCTTTATATGATTCTAAGAGTAAAACAATCGATGACCGTGGTATTAAAGCATTGCTGTCTGATGAAGCAAAGTATTCTACCTGGTTAATGTTTGAATCCATGTTAGCTCAAGCACAAGCTGAACTTGGTTTTATTCCGCAATCAGCCGCTGATGAAATAAAAGAAAAAGCAATCATAGATAATATCGACTTTGAAGAAATGAGTCGCATTTATCAAAAAATTGGCCATGGTTTTGTTCCATTTTTAAAAGTATTAGTGAATGCATGTTCGGAAGAAAGTGGTAAATATATTCATTACGGTATTACCACTCAAAATATTCAGCAAAGTTCACAACTGTATATGATGAAAACAGTACATCATAAATTTATGTTACTACTCAGTGAGATTATTGAAAATTTAGCAAACTTAGCTGAGAAAACAAAAAAAATGGTTATGCCAGGAAGAACACATGGACGTCATGCGATTCCTATCACTTATGGATATAAAGTATCGGTGTGGATAAGTGATTTTATTGATTGTTACCAGCGTATGAAGGAGTGCGAAAAACGGGTATTCACCATCATGATGGGTGGTGCCGTGGGTGCTTTTAATTCCATGCCTGGGGTCGGAATGGCTGTTCAAAAAAGAGTGGCTGAGTTAACAGGTATGGAAGCGATGGAGGTTCCATCCAGAAATCTGAGTACGCATAAATTAGAATATATTTCTAATTTAGCCCTGATGGCTAATATTTGCCATAAAATGGGGGAAGAGGTTTACAGCACGACGTTAGAAGAAATTGCTGAGGTTTCTGAAGGCTTTACCAAGGGTACGGTAGGCAGTAGTACTATGCCGCATAAAATTAACCCTAAGCTCGCCAAAGGCATTATTGCTAATTCGCAGAAACTCTACTCTTTACCCAGTATAGGTATGTATTCAGCGGTCAGGCCTTATGAAGGGGACAGTAGTTCATATATGTTATTTGATGGATTGCTCGAAGAAGCATTAGAGTTAACCACTGAAATTTTATTGAGAACAGAAGAGCTTTCCAGAACCATGGTTCCTCATGAAGAGAGGATGCTACATAATGTATTAAGAAATAAAGGATTAGATAATACTGAATACGTTATGATGAAAATGGCAGAAAAATTGGGTAAAGATAAAGCCCACTCACTTCTGTATGATGAGGCGATTAAGACTGCAGCTGATGGTGAAGATTTTTACACTAACCTGATTAATAATGAGATTATTTCCGCTGCATTTAATGATGATGAAATTAAACATATGCTTGATCCAAGAGCCTATATTGGGCTATCTGTTGAAATTGCAGAAAAAGAGTCTCAGCGTGGTTTTATTATCGCGCAGGAAATTAAGGGAAATTATAAATAAATGATATTTCATAGAGTTATCTATTCTACTTTCAATGAGTAATCACTCTATTTAAATATCCGTCAGGACATGCCAGAGCATAAAACCTTAATATTTAAGTTTTATGCTCTGGCAGATTTCGCAGTTTAACCGATAAAAATTTTCATCTGACACATAAGCCAGATTTATTGCTGATGGCTTTTTTGGCGTATAATCTTTGTCGTTTATTTCTCTTTCCGGCTAATCGTCATGTCATTTATGCAATTTATTCATCGCGTTCCTGTCAGTTTTTTCGGGATAGTGCTTGGGGTGTTTGGGCTGGGTAGTGCCTGGCGCTATGCCGCCACCCTGGGATTTGGCCAGGTCTGGCTTGGTGAAACACTCATTTTTGCCGGAAGTTTTATCTGGTTTATGCTGGCACTTATCTATGCTGCTCGCTGCCTGACTGAACCCAAGACAATACACGAAGAGTTTCTGAATAATAATCAGTTCAGTTTTATCAGTCTGTTACCTGCCGGTGGCGTGTTGGTTTCGATAGGGTTGCATCCTTATCAGCTGATTCTGGCAAACACGTTGATGATTGCGGGTGCTATCGGGCAACTGATTTTCTCCGCATGGCGTTGCGCTCCATTGTGGCGTGGTGAATTTGCTTCAGAAGCGACGACACCCGGTTTTTATCTACCCACCGTGGCCGCTAATTTTATCTGTGCTATGGCTTTTGGTACGGTCGGACATCAGGAAATCGGGGCACTATTTTTGGGTGCCGGATTGATCTCATGGCTGACGCTGGAACCGGCAATTATTCACCGCCTGCGTACACAAACGGCACTTGCTGGTCCGGCACGTGGTGTCATTGGTATCCAGTTAGCCCCTGCCTTTGTTGCCTGTTACGCCTGGTTATGTGTAAACGGAAATCATTTTGATATATTCGCCCTGGTATTACTGGGCTACGGCTTGCTACAACTTTTCTTTATGCTGAGACTGGTGCGGTGGTTTTTTGCGGGTGGTTTCAGCCCGACGATGTGGGCATTTTCGTTCGGTCTTTCTGCTATGGCGAATGCGGCTTTGCGGCTGGCACACAGCCGACCCAGTGACGATATGCAGGTTCTGGCGTGGATATTATTTTCACTGGCGAATCTGCTGCTTGCCGGACTTATCGTGAAAACACTACTGTTACTGGTAAGTGGCAGATTGTTACCTAAAAAATAAGGTGGCAGATTCCAGGACAGTATTGATTGAGTAGGAAGTTGAATCGAGCTTTATATATGACTTCCTACTCTCGGGGTATATTCAAACAGATTGTCTGGACTGATATTTATGTACTTTGCCGTAACTCAATCTGGTAGTTGAATAATTCAATACGTGATTCATCTAACTCATCATCCTGACTCTCACTGAGCAACTCAACCAGAAGGTTACCCGTTACTTTGCCCATATTCTGATAATCAATATGGATAGCCGTTATCGTCGGATACATTTGACCACAACTACCTGAGTCGTCCAGGCAGGCTACTGCAATATTGCCTGGGATCTTCAATAAGCGTCGCTGACATTCAAACATCACACCCAGAGCAATTTCCTCATGGCTACAAATCACTGCATCCAATTCGGGCTGTTGCAGTAACATCTCACTTAATGCATAACGGCCAAACTGGAGACTGGCAGTATCCCGCGTAGTAACGACCAAATCTGAGTTCAGGTAGCGACTAAGCATGGCTTTATGCCAGCCATTAAGTCCCTGCCGCTGTAGGCGGTTATCCATATTAGCGCCAATAAAACCCATATTTTTGTATCCGCTACTCAGTAACTGTTCTGTCAGTTTACGCGTCGCGTCTAAAAAAGCCGTTTCAATGGAAATAGATGCCTGGCTGTAGGGCGCGCCGACGACATTAATGGTAGGAATATTCGCTTTATCGATAATTTGATAGGTATCATCGGCTAACTGTGAACCAAAAATAACCAATGCCGCAGGGGTGCTTTGCAGCAGAGTGGTTAAAATTTTAGCTTCTTTATGGTGATTATGTTCATGGCAGCCAAGCAACAGCTGAAATTCATTTTTATTGAGTACCTGTTGCAGTGACTGAATAAAACGTGAACTGGCTTTATCCGATAGAGAAGGAAGTAGTACGGCAACAATATTGCTGGTACCTGAAGCCAGGGCACCCGCAGCCCAATTAGGAATATAGCCTAATGCTTCAACCGCTTGTTCTATCTTTTCCCGCAGTTTATCAGAGACCTGTTCCGGTGTTCTTAAGGCTCTGGAAACCGTCATGGTTCCGACACCCGCAAAATTAGCCACTTCTTGTAATGTAACCCGCCCGGTATTGCGGCGCTTACGTGTTGTTTTCATTCAGGCTCCCGGAACACTCACAATCAATTGCTTCCATTATATTCACCACGCCATTTATCTGTCTAATCAGGTCGATACATTGTAGACCAATAAGCAACTCAAATTATTCTGGAAAAAGGGACAAATTCTGTATTAGCAGAATCATAAATCTGAAATGATGATAGCGCTATCATCATTTTTTGATAGCGCTATCACGCTTTCATGATAGCGCTATCAAATGGCTTGATGAAATGAGAGGTCAATCACATTTATCTGTCTGTGAAAAACCTACTCTGCTTGCCATCACCACCAGGAGTCTTGAATCATGCTAAAAAATTTATTAACCACTGAGGTTGTTCAGATAGTCGAACAGGCTAAAGATTGGCGTGATGCCATCGCGATATCCTGCCAGCCTTTGATTGACAATGGTTCGATAGAACCACGTTATGTGGATGCTATTTATCGGTCCCATGAAGCGATTGGTCCTTACTACGTGGTTGGCCCAGGTATTGCCATGCCTCATGCTCGCCCCGAAGAAGGTGCCAACAAACTATCCCTGGCTCTGACAGTGATTACTTCAGGTGTAAATTTTGATGCCGATGAAAACGACCCGGTGAAATTGTTGATTGTGTTAGCGGCAACTGACAGCACAAGTCACATTGAAATCATTTCTCAACTTGCTCAGTTATTCGATAACGAACAAGACACTCAGGCCCTTTTGCAGGCCACATCAGTGGCAGAGATTTTATCTGTCATTGCACGTTATTAATCCAGGAGCTCAATTATGAAAATTACAGTGGTTTGCGGAAACGGTTTAGGTACCAGTCTGATGATGGAAATGAGCATTAAAAGTATTCTCAAAGAGATGTCCGTTAGCGCTGAGGTCGATCATGTTGATCTCGGTTCTGCCAAAGGGACCCCGAGTGATATTTATGTCGGCACCAAAGATATTGCCGAGCAACTCGTTGCCCAATCCGTCGCGGGGAAAATTGTCTCGTTAGAAAATATGATCGATAAGAAAGCCATGAAAGAGCGCTTGTCGGTGGCATTAACCGAGTTAGGCGCATTGTAAGTAGAGGTGAGTATGGATTTCTTTCGTTTTTTGATGAGTGATGTGCTTTCAGAACCTGCCGTACTGGTCGGTTTTATCGCCTTAATTGGCCTGATTGCACAGAAAAAACCGGTTACAGAATGTATTAAAGGTACCGTCAAAACTATTATGGGTTTTGTGATTTTAGGTGCCGGAGCAGGTTTAGTTGTCTCATCACTGGGAGACTTCGCTAATATTTTCCAGCACGCCTTTGGTATTCAGGGCGTAGTACCGAACAACGAAGCTATCGTTTCTGTTGCGCAGAAAAGCTTTGGTAAAGAAATGGCGATGATTATGTTCTTCGCTATGGTTATCAATATTCTGATTGCTCGCTTTACGCCATGGAAATTTATCTTCCTTACCGGTCATCACACCTTATTTATGTCCATGATGGTGGCGGTCATTCTGGCAACTGCGGGTATGACTGGCGCAACCCTGATTGCAGTAGGTTCTTTGGTTGTTGGTGTGGCAATGGTCTTTTTCCCTGCCATCGCTCATCCTTATATGAAAAAAGTGACCGGTTCTGACGATGTCGCTATCGGTCACTTCTCGACGCTATCTTATGTACTGGCCGGTTTTATCGGTAGCAAGTTTGGTAATAAAGCGCATTCAACTGAAGATATGAATGTACCGAAAAGCCTGCTGTTTTTACGCGATACTCCCGTTGCTATCTCGTTCACAATGAGCATTATTTTCCTGGTAACCTGCTTTTTTGCCGGTGCCGATGTGGTGAAAGAACTGAGCGGTGGTAAGAACTGGTTTATGTTCTCAATCATGCAATCAATTACCTTTGCTGGCGGTGTTTACATCATTCTGCAAGGTGTACGCATGGTTATCGCGGAAATTGTCCCTGCATTCAAAGGCATTTCCGATAAATTAGTTCCCAACGCGAAACCCGCGCTGGATTGCCCGGTCGTCTTCCCTTATGCACCTAATGCCGTGCTGGTTGGCTTCCTGAGTAGTTTTTCCGCAGGCTTAATCGGCATGTTCATCCTTTATCTGTTGGATATGACGGTCATTATTCCGGGCGTAGTACCGCACTTCTTCGTCGGTGCAGCTGCTGGGGTGTTTGGTAACGCAATGGGTGGGCGCCGTGGTGCAATTCTGGGTGCCTTTGCGCAAGGTTTACTGATTACTTTCCTGCCAGTATTTCTGCTGCCAGTACTTGGAAATATTGGTTTCGCTAACACCACCTTCAGTGATGCTGATTTTGGTGCGCTGGGCATTCTGTTAGGCATTATTGTTCGTTAATTTTCACTGTTACTGATATCAAAAATAACGCCAGCGATATGCTGGCGTTACTCTATTTTCTCGACCAGGTTATCACTCAGTATAAACAGTGTTGGAGTGCAGACAGACAGACTCAAAGAGTCTGTCTGATAGTGGCTGACGGACAGAGTTGAAAGCGTTGTGCTGTCGATGCTGGCGAGTTGCCAGACACTTCCACCCTGTTGTTTCACTATCGCTTCTTTGCGTGTCCAGACTCGCCAGAAAGCTGCCAGTTGTTTATCCGATTGTTCTGCTTGAATTTCAGCATGCTCGGCCGAACTGAAGAGTTCATTAGCCAGCGCACGCCAGTTAGCGCGCGGGCGTATGACTTCGATATCACAACCGACCTCTCCTTCGTCACTCACGAGCAGGGCGATATCGTCACCACTGTGACTCAGGTTGAACCACAGTGGTATTTTAGATGCGAAGGCGGGTTTACCCTGTGCACCAAAGATGATTTCTGGTAACGGTGAGCTGATATGGGAAAGTAATATACGGCCAGCCAGCCAGCTTGCTTGTCGCGCACCAAGCGGTGCCTGCTCAATTAATGCAGGCGGCAGCTTGCCTGCGCTTAATGCTGACACTTTACCGAGCATGAGCCGATACATATCAGGGCCAGCGTCTGATAATAATTGAGGTATTGATGCCACCAAAGGCAAAATTATTGCTCTGCAAGAACTCGCAATCAATTTGGCGGGCTTCGCCCATGATGTAATCCAGCGCGCCACAGTTAGCATCTGGCTGGCTCAAATTTAGCGTAGGTGTAAACCAGCCTTCGCGCATCATTTGCAGACTCATCCAGGCTTCCAGCGCACCACAGGCACCCAGGGTATGGCCGAAATAACTTTTAAGTGAGGAGACAGGTACCTTGTCACCATAAATAGCCGCTGTGGCCAGGCTTTCTGCAATATCACCACGATCAGTTGCTGTGCCGTGGGCGGAAATATAGCCAATATCCGCAGCACTTAAACCTGCCATTTTTAAGGATTGCTCCATACAGATCTGCATGGTTTCTCGCTGGGGCTGAGTAATATGGGCGGCATCACAGTTAGTAGAAAAACTGACTATCTCACCGTAAATTGTTGCACCACGTGCTTTGGCATGCTCCAGCTCTTCCAGAATCAGAGTGCCTGCTCCTTCGCCAATAACCAGACCGTCACGTTTTTCATCGAATGGGGAGGGCGTTGTTTTTGGGGCATCATTACGCTGGCTGGTAGCGAATAGCGTATCAAATACCGCGGCTTCAGATGGACACAATTCTTCTGCGCCACCTGCCACCATCACCGTCTGGTAACCGTGACGAATAGCTTCCCAGGCATAACCAATTGCCTGGCTGCCGGAAGTACAGGCGCTGGAGCTGGGTATCATTCGTCCGCGCAGGCCGAAAAAGATCCCTGTGTTTACGGCGGTGGTGTGCGGCATCATCTGCACGTAGGTGGTACCGGTAATATTGTTGGTATGTTTTTCGGTCAACATGGTAGCGAACTCACTCACCGGACCGGTACTACCCGTTGACGATCCGTAGGCAATCCCTGTTTCACCGTTGGTCAGTACCTGGCTGCCAATAAGCCCCGCCTGCTCCAGTGCCCGTTCAGTTGCGCGAGTGGACATGAGTGATACGCGGCCCATGGCTCGAATACGTTTGCGGGTATAGTGCTCCGGCACAGTAAAGTCGTCGACTGGCGCGCCAAGTAAGGTATGCAGTCCATCATAAATCTGCCATTCCGGCATTTTGCGTACCGCATTTTCATAGGCCAGCAGCCTGGTAGCGATATCCTGCCAGTTTTCTCCAAAAGCGGTGACGCCGCCCATACCTGTAATCACGACACGGCGTGTCATAACATTCCTCCATTAATGGAAATTACCTGGCGAGTTACGTAGCCTGCTATATCTGACATTAAGTAGCTGGCAAGACCTGCCACTTCATCAGCCTGACCTATCCGTTTCATGGGGATCATCGACATCGCTTCTTTTAATGCCGCTTCTTCCATCTCGAGGATCCCGGTATCGATAAGTCCCGGAGCGATACAGTTGACGGTAATCTTGCGTTTTGCCAGCTCAATTGCCAGCGCTTTGGTAGCACCGATTATCCCCGCTTTTGCGGCACTGTAGTTTACCTGGCCACGATTGCCCATCAGGCCAGAAACGGAAGATAAGGTAATGATGCGTCCACCTCGGCGGGCAGAAATCATCGGCATAATGCATGGCTGAATAACATTGTAGAAACTGTCGAGATTGGTGTGGATCACCGCATCCCAGTCGTTGTCAGTCAGCGCCGGGAAAGCAGCATCGCGAGTGATCCCGGCATTACTGACGATGCCATACCATGCACCATGCGTGTCAATATCCTGCTCCAGAACTTCACGGCACTGCTCGCGGTTGGCGACATCAAATCTGAGCAGACGGCCCGTTCCCCCGGCTTTGGTAATAGCATCCAGTGTCTGTTGGGCACCTTCGGAATCACTATGATAGTGGACGCCAACCACAAAACCATCTGTTGCTAGCTGGCGGGCGATGGCGCGACCAATGCCTTTGCTGGCACCGGTAACTAAAACGGAACAACTCATACTGACTGTCCTTGTTGAAATAGGGTGTTAAGTTCTTCTGATGTCGGCTGGAAGGTGTTAACTCGACCAGTAACCAGCGTTTTATGATCGACATCAATGGTGCATTCGAAGCTACCGAAGCGGTCGTCATTCATCAGCAGAGTGACCTCAATGGAGAGCATTTTTTCGCCAGGCAGAATACCCGCCGCGCAGATTAACTCACGAGCGCCAAGCAACATTCCTAATGAAATGGCGTCTTGTCCTTGCTGGCGACGGTGCCAACCAGACCAGACACCCACAGTCTGCGCCATAAGTTCGAGGGCGAACCAACCCGGTAGGTTACCCCCGGCGTCGAGAAACGGCGCCAGGACGCTATTGGTGGAAACCATAACGCAGCAGATAGCGGAGTCATCCGTCACCTTTACCACATTTTCCAGCAGCAACATCGGCGCGTCGTGTGGCAGATAGTCGCCTGGCGACAAATAGTGGTTCATAAAACCCTCCCAAGCAAAATACTGGAATTATTCCCACCGAAGGCAAACGAGTTTGACAGAATAATCGGGCGTGTCAGCGGCTGTGGTTGCTCAATGATACCGCAGGGTAGCAGCGTTTCATCACGTGGGGAGCGGCTGAAATCCTGCGGCGGGAGTAGTAAATCACGTTGCAGGATAAGCATACTGATAGCAGCTTCGGTTATTCCCGCAGCACCTAGCAGGTGTCCAGTCAGATGTTTGGTGGAACTGCATGGGACATTTTCGCCAAAGAGTGTATTGATGACTTTGGACTCAATCTTGTCATTAAGCAGTGTAGCGGTGCCGTGCAAATTGATATAGCCCACTTGTTCTGGTATGACTCCCGCATCATCTAGTGCCTGACTGATAGCACGTATCGCTCCTTCACCCTGCGGATGGGGGGCCGAAATATGGTAGGCATCGCTGGATTCGCCAATACCGAGTAGCGCGATAGATTGCGGCTCGCGGGTCAGCAGCATTAGCGCTGCACCTTCCCCTATAGTAATTCCACTGCGGTCACGACTAAACGGCTGACACTGTATTGCAGAGAGAGACTCCAGGCTGTGAAAGCCGTTGACAGGCATTCGGCTCAGCGTGTCTGCGCCACCGACAATAGCCACATCAACCAGTCCGGACTCAATCAGACGGCGTCCACTCATTATGGCGCGGGCGCTGGAGGAGCACGCGGTTGAAAGGGTGAATGCCGGGCCGTTCAATCCCAGCCAGTGGCTGAGAAAACGTGATGGATCGCCCAGCTCCTGTTGCGGATATTGCCAGGTGTGACTCTCCTGGCCGTTAAGGGTCAGATTGACGTGAATATCACCCTCATCCAGCCCGGATGTACTGGTGCCCAGAATCACGGCGACGCGATCATTTCCGAACTGCATAATAGCTTCATCTACCTGGGGCTGAATCTGCTCGAGTGCCGCCAGTAACAACTGGTTATTGCGCGATCGATGGGCGCTAAAGTTACTGGGAATAGTGGGTAGTTCACCTTCTACGCCTGCCAGTACCGTATGAGGATGTCCTTGTAGCCAGCAAGGACGTGAACGCATACCTGGTGCGATACCTTGGGTTATATTGATGGCGATTTCATCAGTATCATTACCCAAGGCGTTAATCATCCCCACAGCAGAAATATAGATCATTTCAGTTATCCAGGTATTGAATGGTGAGGTGGTATTTAAAAGCGTGCTGTTCGATGCTGACTGGTTCGCGTTTACCTTTCCGGTTCAGATAGGTGATTACCGTGACCCGTTTGCCGCTGGCATTACGCAGTTCACGCTTATCGCCAATGTCGGTGAGCGTCCAGCCTTTGGGTAACTGTGGCTTCCAGTCATTTATCGGCCAGTGGCCTAGCATCACATCAGCCAGTACCTGACTGGCTGGTGGTAATTGTGGTACCACTATTGACTGCTCAGTGTGGATCCCTTGCTTATCATAGGTCACGAGGAATAAGCGAATGCCGACAGATGACAGCCCTGCAAGCGTCATTTGCTTATCATCAGCATTCAAGATCACCACCAGTGACTGTTTGTTACCGTTAAAGCTGCCGGTGAGCAGTTGCTGTGAACTGACGGCTGGCGAGATACTCGGGAAAGGAAGCGTGACGCGAGTACCCGGCTCCAGCCATGCTTGTGGTCGGCCATCTTGCGCATGCTGCGAGTGACCGCACCCAGTCAGAATAAGTGCCGCGATCAGGGGGACGGCACGCCAGAATATTGGATTTATCATGTTCTTTTTTTCTCTTTTTTACCGGGCATCGCCAGCGGTGAAAGCAGGAATGCGGTGAAAATACCGCTCACCAGTACAATGCCAAAACTACTGATGGCCTGGGTGGAACTAAACACCAGCATGCCAAGCGTCAACAGGGTAGTTAGCATCGCAAGGGTGATAGCCAGCAGCGACGTCAGTGGAGTTCCCCGTGGATTACTGAAAAATAGCGTGTAGTTAATACCAATTCCGAGAACCAGTACCAAGGCTAGCAGAGAGAACAGGTTCACTGCATGGCCGCTGAGTGTAAGCGTTGCCAGACCACAGCCTAGAGATAACACTGATGGCACCAGGCTTATCAAACCCTTACGGCAGCCAAGTCGGATCATGGCTCCACAGGCAATCACCGCCAGCGCAACAAATAGCAGGCCGGTCAGGATATAGCGATAAAGTGCGAACAGTTCGTCGAAGCTACTTTTACGATCCACCCATGCAACACCCGCGTGTTTAATGCTGAGTGCATTTAATGCGCCGCTCTGCTTAACGCCTTCCACCGGAACGAGTACACCACTCTCGCCATCTTTCAGGCTCAGCCACAGTAGTCTCCAGCCTTCGCTTGCCGGGCTGGCAAGCCAGGCATCGACTGTTACCGGCATGGCGTTCAAATCGGGATTGACTGTCGCGAGTCCGGCGTTGTTCAGGGCTTGGGTTACAGCTGGGGTGACGTTTTTCAACAGGGAAAGATCTTGTTGCTGTCGAGCCAGCGAATTCAGCGGAATGGTGCGATAGCCTGTGAGTAATCCCTCTTTTTTTGCCTGTTCCAGTGCAGGAGTAAAGGCTTCCAGCCGCTCCAGCGTCTGCTGTGCTGATTTACCGTAAATCACAAACCACTTCTGATCGACGCTCTGTCCTGTGAGTGCCGTGATGGTTTTTTCCTCGGTCAGAAGCTGTTGTGGTAACGCCTGTAACTGCGAGATATCGTCATCCACATGCAGTGTCGCCAGTCCTGACAGTGAGAACAGAGCCAGTACCAGCGGTAAGCCAACGGACAGCTTTTTATTCCGGCGCCAGGTGGCAAGCCAGCGCAACATCAGCCCCATCGCTGGAACCGGACGCACTGGGAGACCACGGCACAGCCATGGATGCCAAAAAATAACCGTCAGGCAGGAGGCACTCAGGCCAATTGCGGCGAACACTGCCATCTGACGAATGCCGGGGAAAGGGGCAAGCATCATGACTAAGTAAGCAACAACCGTGGTTAGCAGTGCCAGCAGCAGAGTATTTTGTACTTTTTTAAGGCTTTGCCACGGTGATGTTTCTGCTCCATGTACCATCCGCTCAGTCAGGTAGTAGAGCGTATAGTCGGCAGAAATACCGATGATGCTCATGCTCATCACCAGCGTCATCAGATGTAGCTCACCAAAAATAAGTAATGTAACGACGGTACCGGCCAGCGCGCCAATACCAATGGAGATAAGGCAGAGTAATAACGGACGCAGAGAGCGGAATGCCAGGACAATCAGCAGGACAACGCCGAGCAGAGTCGCTACACCAAGGGTCGAGACGTCCTGTTTTGCTTGCTGACTGGCATAATCGCTGTAGAACACGGTGCCACGAGACAATAACTGTGCCTGCGGATAGCGCGCTTTCAGTTCATTTTCAAGCGTCCCGAGGGTATCTACCAAGTGGTGCGTCTGTTGCATATCGAACGACGAACCGGCCTGTTCACCGTGCAGCAGGTACCAGTAATTACCCTGTTGATCCTGAGTCACCAGCCAACCGTCCATCAGTCGCAGACGTTGTCCATTTTTTGCCATGGCTAGCTGTGAGCCGCGCATCAGCATCAGAGGATCGTTTTGCAGCTCTTTACCACTGACTCCTGAGAAGGCGGAGTAGAGCTGAGAGAGGATCCACTGAGTTTGCGCTTCCCCCCCGTTTTGTAGGCGGGCACGGGTGTCGTTATCTACCAGACCGTTGCGGTGTTGCCAGAAGAATGCCCCCCATGCCTGCTGACTGTCGGCATCTATCGGACCTTTTACCTCCGCTAACAGATGCGATTTTTGCAGTAGCTTCAACCAGTCTTGTGCCACTTCAGGGTTGGCTGTTTTACCCGGGCTGACTAGCCAGACGAGTTGTCTGTCGAGGCGTTGCATAAACCCGTCATTCAGGGCAGGGGGAATAGCCCCAAGTGCCTGTTTTGGCAGCATCGCCAGCACGCTACTGTTAAGCCGTGCCTGAGGGAGTAGCGTCAGTAAAACAGTCAGTAGTATCAGGCAGACGAGTCCCCATAACAGCGCGGGACGTTTACTGGGTGGCAAAACGTTGGCGTTCATCATCGGTCAGTTGCGCTGGGGTCAGTTGATGCTGGGAAAGGGTGATGTTGGTACGATCGCCCTGCTTGTCGTTAAGCTGAATCGTCTCAAGATAGGTTTTGCCAGCTAAATCGATGCTGGCAAAAATTTTATCGAGCGGGGTGGTGATGGGTGTCAGGCGCAACGCCCAGCGACCTTCTTTTTGAGAGGTAAACTCGATGCGGAAATTCTCTTCCAATACTTTACGGTCTGCCTGAAACAGCGCGCGCAGCAGGTGGTTAAACTGGAACATCTGTGGATTATCTTCGGCACGGATAGTTTGCGGTGGCTGCCCGTTAATCATTTGTACCATTCGCTTATCATCCAGCAGCAACTGCATCACAAACGGGGCGGTTTGATCCCACAGCAAGCCCTGATCGCGAGCAATCAACATATTACCTCGAGATAACAGAGGTTGCGGCAGGCTCTTAATGGTGCGTGATTGCTCGAAATGCGCCCGAATTAGCGGTTGCTCAGTGAAACGTTGTTGTAGATCATCTAGCGTCAGGGCACTGACGACTGGGCTAATGAACAGCACCAGCAGTAGCAAAAATCTCATGGTGTTACCCCCATACGTTCAAACAGAATATCTGGGCTGACGAAGCATAACTCACGGTTTATCTCTGCTACCGCGACCTGAATGGTATAGCCGGTGGTGGCTCGCTTCCCGGTTTCAGCATCGAAAATGTCGTAGCCGATACGCAAACGATTCTCAAATTCTTCAATGCGTGCGCGGACACGGATACGCTGCTCAAAGATCAGGGCGCTGCGGTATTTCACGCGGGTATCGACAACTGGCCAGAGATAACCAGAGGCTTTCATCTGCTGATAACCGTAATTGAACTGATTAAGCAGCGCTTCGCGGGCAATCTCAAAATAGCGGAAATAGTTACCGTGCCAGACCACGCCCATCATATCGATATCGTGGAACGGGATGGTGAGTTCAACTTCAGTAGTAAAACGAGGATCGTTTAACACCCTTTACTCCTTGTCTTTGATTTCCGGCAACTGCCAGAAATCGAAAAAATTAAACCAGTCGAGCGGTGACTGCAGCGCATAGTACTCAAGGCGTCCAGAGTAGCGATCGATAGCTTGTTGTAGCGCATTTTGTCTGTCAGCACGCGGTAATAGCAGCGGGTCAGCGAACGGCTCGCAGTAAATACGGAGCTTCCCCTGCTGCCGCAGGGCAAAAATAAGATTTACCGGACAGCGTAGAATCGATGCGAGAATAAATGGCCCTTGAGGGAAGGGGGCCATTTGCCCCATAAACGGACTCCAGCAGACACGCCATTGATTTCCTCGCTGGGGATTGACCGCAATACGATCGCCAACAATCGCTATCCATTCACCGCGATCGAGTTTTTCTTTGAGCAAAATGGCGGTGTCTGGCCCGATATCGGTCACCGGAAGCAAGTTTAGTGCAGCCTCTGGGGCCATCTCTTCCATGATTTGCTTAAAACGTTGGGCATTATCGCTAAACACCAGGGCATTGATAGTCTTGCTGCCCTGTAACTGGGCCAGCGCCCGGCAGGCCTCAGCATCTCCCAGATGCGAAGCCAGTAGCAGCTTACCGCGTGAATCGCTGATATTGAGCGTTTCTTCAGCCCCCGGGGCAAAGGTAACGTCTCGACCAAACTGCAATTCACCACGCCAGCTGGCAATTTTATCCAGCATTGCGTGGCCAAAACGTAGAAAGTGCTGATAGCTAGTCAGATTTGAAGAGACTGGCAGTTGTTGAGCCACCTGTTGTTGACGTATCCGTGAAATCCAGTTTTGAGACGCTTTTCGGGCTGTGGAAGATATTAGCCAGTAAACACCGACCACGGGATAAAGCAGCAGAGAGAATGCCTTACGTCCCAGTACGCGCCATATCAGCACCATCAGACGCATTCCCCATAGCCCTTTAACTTCTTGCTGACGCGCCCAGTGTGGCATCGAGGTACGAAACAGAAGTGTTGGGATACGCGCTAACATGCCGAAGAACAGACGTGTATGCATCAGTGAAATGCGGCAGTTATCTTTAACAACATCAAAATGGGACAGTCCATCAAGCGGGTAGGTCACACGGGTCGGGACAAAATAGCTGGTATTTCCCTGCCAGTAGAGACGCACCATCACCTCGGTATCGAAATCCATTCGCTTACCAAGAGTGACACGTTGTGCAAGTTGAAGCGTTGGTTCAATCGGATAAACTCGGAAACCACACATGCTATCTTTTAGCTGAAGCGAGAGCGTTTCAATCCACACCCAGATATGTGTTATCCAACGGCCATACAGGCGCGAGCGGGGAACGGAATCATCATAAATCGGCTGTCCGGAAATTAATGCGCTCGGGTGCTGTTCTGCCAGCGTGAGTAATTTCGGAATATCTTCAATGGCGTGTTGTCCGTCGGCATCTACCTGTACTGCATGACTGAATCCAGCCTCTGCCGCAGCCTGTAATCCGCGGATCACTGCGGTACCTTTACCTGAGTTTTCTGGTAAGCGAATTAAGGTCAGATTTTTATCTTCCGCTGCCAGACGTACCAGTTCGTCGCGTGTGGCGTCCTCACTACCATCGTCCACCACAATACAAGGCAGGCCAAATGGTTGTAGGCGAACCAGTACACCCGCCATCCCAGCTCCATGGTTATAGCAGGGGATCAGTACACAAGGGGAGAAGGCTAGTGGCATAACCGGATTTTCCCGTGGCTGGCAGTATGTCGTGTTTTACCACTGTAGAACTGGTAGCTGAAGATGAGTATCTGGCGTTCTTCCTGCCAGTTCAGAGTGAGCGTGACCGTGGTTTCTGGCAACAGGGGCGACAGGAATTTCACATTCTGAATGCTGTGAAAACGCCATCCAGGAGCGAGTAAGGTAGTGGCGTAGTGCATCACCCAGTCTATCTGTGCGACACCGGGTAACAGGGGTTTTACGGCAAAATGTCCGTTAAACCAGAATAAATCAGGATTGAGAGATAAAACGAGCTCAACTTGTTGAATATGTTCCTGGTGGCGCTCAATTTCATGGGGTCTCATAAAATAACTCCTGTAATTGCGCATAGACACGCTTATTCATATTGTTGACTGGGATCTCGTCAATAACTCGCCAGTAACGAGGGACTGCAACTGGCTCCAGCCACGGCAGTAGCGAGCGCCGCCAGGCCAGCTCCTGCGCTTTACCTCCGCACTGATGCCAGAGTTGACGCGCTTTGTCATCCAGTACGAGCAGGACGCCAATACCGAGCCGCCCGCCACGTGAGACAGGTAATGCCACCGCTTCACGGACACCGTCAAGTGCTAGCAGGCGTTGCTCCACTTCGTTTAGCGAAATACGCTTCTCTTCAATTTTGACTACCCGACCTCGACGTCCCAGTAAATGAAACTGGCCGTTTTCTACAAACCGTAAAGTATCATCAAGCAACAGACCATTATTATCGGCAATCAGCGGTGAAAATACGCGAAAAGAATCATGTTCTGGCTGGAATCTGACACCAGGAAAGGGTAACCATGCCACATCATCCTGCTGACGATAACGCCAGGCCAGAATACCGGTTTCAGTGCTGCCGTAGATCTCATCGGGCCAAATGTTCAACCACTTAGCAGTCTGCATCACGTCCTGCCAGTGGAGCATGCCACCCGCAGAAAGAATCATTTTGACGGGTGGCGGAGTTAGCTGGTTATCAAGACGTTTAAGAAAAGCCGGACTGCTGATAAACACATACCGATATTCAGGACTCAGTGCTACCAGCTGTTCGGCGTACCAGAGCATCGGGGCGTGTAGTGGCAGACCTAAAGCCATCGGCAGGAAGATACGGAACGTCAGGCCATACAGATGTTGGGGAACCACTGATGCCACTATCCGACAATCTGCCAGACGGTCAGCAAAACGTACCGCTAACAAAGCCGCTTCGCTATCGAGACGATTAACAGGTTTAATCACTCGCTTCGGCTGACCAGTCGATCCGGAGGTGAAGAGTTCAATGAAGGCGTCGTCGCGGATAGTTGGGAAAGTTGCCTCGGATGTGGCTCCCATCATTGAGGAACTTACAACCCACAGCGGACCTTGCCAGTCGAGAATTTTATCACTCAGCACACCGTCAAACAGCGCCTGCTGCTCGTTTAATAATGAAACACGGCTGTGGCCTGGGATTACGGGTGTTTTACCTGCATGGAGCGTTGCCAGCAAGGCGACAATAAACAAATAACTGTTCTCGAAGCACAGTGCCCAGCGTTCACCTTCCTGTTGTTGAAGCTGTGTTATCAGCCGGGCAACATCATAACGTAGATGACCTAGCGTCCAAGTGTGTTCTTCCTGCCATGCGACAGGCATCTCGGCCGGGCGTGGAGCATTAAGCCACTGAGCCAGTGTGAGGGGCTGCTTCATTGGAAGTCTCGTTTTATCATCCGTTGACGTACTAACCATTCACCTGCCATCAGCATTCCCATCAACAGATAGGAGATAATACCGTTCCATGCTGTCCACAGAGACATATCGCCATACAGTGCAGTAAGCAGCGCAATGCTGCCATTGATAATGAAAAAGAAGCACCAGACTTGCGTCACTCGGCGGGTATAACGCACACCTGCTTCAGGAAGGCTTGGTTCACGTAGCCGGGCTAAACGTTCAACTATGGGGGCTGCTGACCAAAGCGATCCACCAAAGAGTGCCAGCATGACGAGATTGACCGCTACCGGATAGAACAGCAGTAATTGGTGAGCTTTAAGCAGATCGCTGATAATGCAAAGCGCTATGCCTGTCACCGCCACTATCTGGGTAGCAAGACGCAATGATCCCGCCTGTCGTCGGGTCTGACGAAAGCGTAAAAATAGTAGTAGTGCCATCAGCGGTAATAGCCAGTGCAGGCTGTTATGCGTCAAACCAAACCAGATTAAAAATGGCCAGGCCAGCAGCAATAAGCCAGTCAACAGCTGTACGACTGGCAGCGAGCGAATACCCAGCATAACGAATCAGGATTCTTTGAACAGGCGTTCTACCACATCGACGACATCCTGCACGGTACGCACTGTTTTAAACTCTTCAGGCTTGATTTTCTTGCCAATTTTCTTTTGCAGATGGACTATCATGTCGACAGCATCGATGCTATCCAGCTCCAGGTCTTCGTACAGGCGCGCCTGGGGGTTAATATCCTGCGGATCGACTTCAAACAGCTTAACTAGCAGGGCAGAGACTTCTTCGTAAATCGCTTTTTGTTCGGACATAATGGACTCTCCTCAGGCACGTTGTGCGTGAATGAAAGATGCCAGCGTAGCGACAGAAAAGAAGTGCTGACGCATCTCTTCACTTTCAGCAGAAAGGACTACGCCATACTTATTTTTTACCGCCAGACCCAGCTCCAAGGCATCGATGGAGTCCAGCCCTAAACCATCACCAAATAGAGGCGCTTCGGTTTCAATATCATCTGCTGACAGTTCATCGAGATTCAGTGTCGTTATAATGAGATTTTTGATTTCTAGATAAAGCGCTTGCATCATTAATTCCTGAAAGAGGTAAATAACCTGGTTGTAATTGAAGTAAAAGATGTCGGTTTAACTGTCTTGCCGCCAGCGCCGGTTCTTGTGAATTTATATCGTAAAATTGGTTAATGGGTACTCGCTCACGCACCTCAACCCTAAAGAGGGGTTTGCCAGGGGGAACGTCATACCATTTGCTCTGTTTATCCAGCAGATGTTCGCTACAGTGGATTTCCACTATGCGTAAATCGCTGCCGCAGCGTACAGCGATATTGGCTGCACCGCGTTGCAATGTCATTTCTTCGCCAGGACGCGTGCGTGTCCCTTCAGGGAAGATCAAAATAGTATCGCCTTGACTCAGACGTTGCTGGCAGGCGGGTATCAACGTCTCGGCCTGGCTGTTCGTCAGGTAATCCGCCGCTCGGATCACACCACCGAGGAAGGGATTTTTCAGTAGCGCGCTTTTCACCAGACAGTCGGTTTCTGGCATCACCGAGGCTAGCAGCACATAGTCGATAAGTGTCGGATGATTAGCCACCACCAGGCACCCACGCTCCTGACGCAAAATATCGGCGCCTTCAATGTGGTAATCCAGCACACCGAGTTTTTTGGCCACAGTTAAAAAAAGACGAAAGCTGGCAGCAATACTGCGTCTGGCAATACGACGGCGATATATTTTATCCCGAACCAGGACTAACAGCAGGTTAAACCAGATGACGGAGAGTAGCAGCCCACCTATGCCAAACAGGGCAAAGCAGAAACCGGTCATCACCCGTCGCCATATTCGGTTAACACGTTGCAGTATTCTGTTCATCACCGTTTCCACTGCCACAGCATGCGTTCTCCCGGAACAGTGAATGTGTCGGTATCTTGCAGATAGCGTTGTAAAAAAAACAGACTTTGCGGCAACGTCGGTTCACTATTCGCGCCTTTAGGGCGGGTTTCACACTGCAAAGTATTGCCTGATTCAATAACCAGCGCGACGGCAAACGGCCAGAGTGGCATCTCTGGAGGGAGTCTTGGGTGATAAAACTCAGGAATAAAGCCATCAAAATCGACCATTAATACACGCTGATATCCTGCTTGTAGTAGGCCTATTATTTCGCATAGCCCTTGCTGGAAGGTATCTTTACCCGCAGAGAGTGAGGAAGAAACGATGGGTTTCTTCGCGGCGATAGTCAGATTGCCTACGGCAGAATTATGTACCGATAAGGCAAAATCTGTCGGTGAGACCGACTGTTCCGTCGCCAGAGCATGTAAGATCCGATAGTTCCGTTCCAGTTCACCGTGGCGGCTAGTGTAGAGTACGGCATCGATTTCATGGCGCTTCAACATCGCAAGCCCGCATTCGACGGCAAGCTTGCTGCCGGAGCTGAGGCGCCGGGCTGTCATCATTGGCAATTCGCTGAGTCTGGCATAGGGAGCGGCAGGATTGATGGCGTGCGAAAGCCGTGCCCATTCATGCCACTGTGCTGTCTCGCTTAATCCTGGTGCTATTGCCTGCCAATCGATAATATTTAATGCAAATTTCATCGGTGCGTATCCGCGATAATCCGGTGATACTTATGGCGTTTTAACACCACTTTGTTATTTTTTCTCGCATATCAATAAAGTATGCCCAAAACCTAAATTGTCGTAGCGCTCATCAACTTCAAATCCAGCCTGACTCAGGTAATGATAAAACTTTTCTACACTATAGAAACGACTATTACCGTTCGCCATACAGGTAAAATAAAGCGAAGAAGCATTCAGGCTAAATGAGGCCGCTTCAAATTTCTGCGCATCCCAGAACAGTTCCATAATGCATAGCTTTGCTCCGGGTTTCATCACGGCCTCAATACGACGAAGCATCGTGATAATTTGTTCCGGAGAAAAACAGTCCAGGAATTGGCTCATCCACCAGATATCAGCCTCTGCAGGTAAAGGTGTATCATCCAGCATATCTACAGCATGGAAATCTATGCGATGAGATAATCCTGTATTGTCGATATTTTCTCGGGCAAGTGCAATTTGTTGTGGTAAATCGAATAAGGTTATTGCGATATTTTGATCGTACTGACAACAACGTAATGCCCATTGTCCAGTATTTCCGCCAATATCGTACAGCGTTGCAGGATGACTGGCGAATACATACGGCAGTGCAGCGTTGAATGCTCCGTCCGAATAGTAATGATCGAAGGCGAACCAACTTTTACGTGCAGTGGGGGGCAATTGCGATAAAGCAGGATAAATCGTCGGCCAGTCGCCAAATATTTGTAACCCGGCGGGTTTTCCTTCCTCTAGCGCATTTTCTAAATAGAACAGACCTTGATAGCAAACATCTTGAGTAAAATTCATGTTCACACGGGTCATCGGGTCATGTAAAAGGTAATGTCCTACTTTAGTGAGGTAATAGTAGCCCTCTTTATGGGTAATGATGCGCCCACTTAATCCCATATCTAGCAGGATGCTGGCAGCATATTCGTTGAGAGCACTATTTTCGGTAATATTTTCTAGCGTAGCACCACGATCACCTTGCTTATCCAGCCAAGTGAGGACTCCCATATTTCGCAAGCACAACGCGGTTTGAAACAGCATGGGAGCAAAGGCTATACGTTGTGCTTCGCTGATGGCATCTAGTGCACTGAGCGAATCCTGTTGGTACATATGAGTAAAACCTATTTCAGAGGTAAAATATAATTGGGCATTGAGCAGCCCGTTGTTAAGTATAATTACATATGAGTACTGGTTGACAGCTGTACCTGAATATCTTTATCCAGATTGTATACCCAGCGATTATACGTTTTATGTATTTTGCCACCAGAGGCTTTCAAATTAAGACTACTATCATATTTAATATCATAGCCAGTAGCGGTATAGGTTATCTGCACTTCGGCCTCGTGTTTACTGCTTTGCTGACGAGCTTTGATAACACCGGGTTTAATTTCAGACATTATCCATTGTCGTTGTGCGCCCGCTTTTAGAATCGCGTTTTTAACTTCAACCTGCGTATGACCGGCGCTAACGGTTGAGTTAATTCTAGCAATCGGTGCAGTACGTGCACAACCAGCAAGAGTACCGATAATAGCGAGAACAGTAAAAAGCTTAATGTATTGTTTCATGGGGATTCTCTTTTAAATTATATGATTATGAGGTTAATTGATCACTTATTATTCACTTATTAGTAAAGAAATTATAGAACTAAAAATCACTAATATTTAGTAAATATCGCTACAAAGATAAAAAAATAATTATTTCACAGTTTAATTATACGGAGAGCGAACATAATTTGCACAGGGGGATTTTGATACAGAAAATATTACTAATTAGTGTTTTTTTCATATTATTAACATTTTATCTTTAACTTGATATCTTGCCAGATAAAAAGGGACCATCACCCACAGAATCCCTGATTTTCAATTCAGAGCTAAAAATATTCTCTTTTGAGAAACGTCCGCCATCGAGCATTGAAATAACTCGATGAATCACCTCATTAATCATTTCATTAACAGGATCTTTAACACTGGATAATGCGGGTTTCAGGAACGGGGCCGTTGGAATATCATCGAAACCTATCACTGAAACCTGATGGGGAACAGCAATATCCGCGTCATCCAGCGCTTTGATTGCACCAATCGCCATATCATCATTGCTGGCTAAAATAGCGGTAAAAGAGGTCGACTGATTGCGCAGCTTGACTACTGCCTGGGCACCACAAAGGGGGGTCCAGCGACCCTGAATAACCAGTGACTCGTTAATCTCAATTCCATTCGTAAGCAACGCCTCTTTGTAGCCTGCCAGGCGTTCAATCGCTGTTGGTGAGTCCATTGAACCCGTGATAAAGGCAATCTCTTTATGGCCGCGAGAAATCAGGTGCTGAGTAGCGTTAAAACTGGAACCTTTGTGATCACAGGCAATACAGTGACTCTGATTTTTTCGCAGTTTACGGTTAACCACCATAATCGGCTGGTTATGTTGCTCGATTATCTCATCCATTTCGCTGATATTGAGAAAGCGGGGATACACAATAATTGCATCACAGCGTAATCCGAGCAGAAATTGAATCGCAGCACGTTCCTCCTCGGCACTATGTTTGCCATCAACAAGGATCAGTTGTCGGCCGTTATCCTCAAGCTTTTTTGCTGCCTGAGACAGGATTTCATTAAAATAACTGCCCTGATAAAGATTATTGGTAACCACCAGACCAACACAGGCGGACTTACTGGTCGAAAGATGACGAGCCAGTAAATTAGGGCGATAGCCCGTTTCCTCAATCGCCTGATAGACTCGAGTTTTAGTCTCATCACTGGTATAGCCTTTCCCTGACAATACACGCGAAACCGTCGCTTTTGAAACGTTCGCTCGCTTCGCCACTTCCTGCATTGTAGACATGTCTTTATCCCGACCAATTGATAGCAAAACCATTTTACACATTTTATCTGTAGATATGCAGAGAGGGTTCTGCTTTGAGGATTGATTTCACCCAAAACACCAGCATGTTTCGTGAAAGTGATCACATAAAACTAACAATAATAAAAAATAAATTGAATTTTTAGCAAATAAAACAAATATTGTGTGGAACCGGTTACCTCTTTTTGCCCAGTAACATAAATACTAAATTAACGATAGAAATATCAGTTAATACATTAACTTAAATAAATTCGCCAAGAATCGGGATTTGTATCCGTTACATTTAGCGTCGTTATAGCGCGGGATGTAGAGTGCGATTACAAGAGCATTTACCCATGTCAAAGAACTATGTGGCTGTTTCTCGTTCGATTGTTGATGCTATCGGCGGGGTAGAAAATATCACTGCCGTTACTCACTGCATGACGCGCCTTAGGTTCGTGCTGAAAAGTGATGAGCCCGTTGATCTGGCACGATTAAAAAGTATTAACGGTGTGATGGGTGTGGTGAAAACGGACTCACAATGCCAGGTTATTATTGGCAATACTGTTTCGAAAGCTTATGAAGAAGTCATCAAATTGCTGCCAGAAGGTATGGCACAGGAAACGCGGCCAGCAACCAAAAGACCTTGGTCTTTTCGCCGTGTAGGCGCAGGGATCCTTGATGCTTTGATAGGGACGATGTCGCCGCTCATCCCTGCGATTATTGGCGCATCAATGATCAAGCTACTGGCCATGGTTCTGGAAATGAGCGGTATCCTGACTAAAGGCTCTTCCACACTTATTCTGCTCAATGTGATTGGTGACGGCGCGTTCTTTTTCCTGCCGATCATGGTTGCTGCTTCTGCTGCGGTTAAGTTCAAAACGAACATGTCGCTCGCTATTGCCATTTCAGGGGTTATGGTGCACCCGGCATTTATCGATCTGATGGCCAAAGCGGCTCAAGGTCAGCCAGTAGAGTTTATTGGTATTCCGATTACGGCAGTGAAATACACTTATACCGTAATTCCGGCATTGTGTATGACTTGGCTTCTCTCCTACATCGAGAGATGGGTCGATAAGATAACACCGGCGGTCACCAAGAATTTCCTCAAGCCGATGCTTATATTTCTGATTGCATCCCCGATTGCTATTATCTTTATTGGACCTGTAGGTATCTGGATTGGCAGCGGCATTTCCTCTGTTGTCTATACCATTCACCATTATCTGGGTTGGTTATCCGTTGCTATCATGGGCGCACTCTGGCCACTGCTGGTAATGACGGGTATGCATCGGGTATTTACTCCGACCATTATTCAGACCATTGCTGAGACAGGAAAAGAAGGTATGGTGATGCCGTCAGAAATTGGTGCCAACCTTGCATTAGGTGGTTCATCGCTGGCTGTTGCCTGGCGTACGAAAAATCCTGAGTTACGTCAAACCGCACTTGCCGCCGCTGCCTCTGCCATTGTGGCAGGGATCTCTGAACCTGCCTTATACGGTGTTGCCCTGCGTCTTAAACGCCCCTTGATCGCTAGCTTAATTACCGGATTTTTCTGTGGAGCAGTCGCCGGCATCGGCGGGTTAGCGAGTCACTCCATGGCTTCACCTGGACTCTTTACCAGTGTGCAATTTTTCGATCCACAAAATCCAATGAGTATCGTCTGGGTATTTGGCGTCATGATCATGGCGATAGTGATGTCATTTATTGTCACACTGTTACTCGGATTTGAAGATATACCTGTTGAAACACCAAACGATAAAAAAGAGTCAGTTGAGCAGAAAGTCACTCAGCCACAACAAGTAAACGTCTGAATTAATAACGGATAAGGAGAAGCACGCATGTCCACATCAAGATTTCCCGACAACTTCCTTTGGGGGGGAGCCATCTCTGCTAATCAGGCTGAGGGAGCGTACCGTGAAGGGGGAAAAGGGCTGACCACGGTGGACATGATTCCCCACGGCAGTAATCGGATGCCCGTTAAGCTTGGACAGGAAGAACGCTTCAGTCTGCGTGAAGATGAATATTATCCCAGCCACCAGGCTATCGATTTTTATCACCACTATAAAGAAGATATTGCGCTCCTTGCTGAGATGGGATTTAGCGTGTTCAGAACCTCTATCGCCTGGAGCCGTCTTTATCCTAATGGTGATGAATTAATACCCAATGCCGAAGGTATCGCTTTCTATCGTGACCTGTTTAATGAGTGTAGAAAATACAATATTGAGCCTTTGGTAACCTTGTGCCATTTTGATGTGCCGATGCATTTGGTGATTGAATATGGCTCTTGGCGAAATCGAAAGATGGTGGATTTTTTTAGCCGCTATGCCCGAACCTGTTTTGAAGAGTTTAATGGCCTGGTGAAGTACTGGCTTACCTTCAATGAAATTAACATCATGCTGCATAGCCCTTTCTCCGGTGCTGGTCTGGTTTTTGGTCCCGATGAAAATCATGACCAGGTTAAATACCAGGCTGCTCACCACCAATTAGTGGCTAGTGCCCTGGCCACGCGCATCGCCCATGAGGTGAATGCTGAAAACCAGGTTGGCTGTATGCTGGCGGGTGGAATTTTCTACCCCTGGTCATGCAAGCCTGGGGATGTCTGGGCGGCACTTAATAAAGACCGCGAGAATCTGTTTTTTATTGATGTACAGGCGCGTGGCTATTATCCGGCTTACACCACCCGTTTATTCAAAGAAAAAGGTATTTCACTGGTGACAGAGCCGGGTGATGAGGCAATTCTTGCTAATACCGTCGATTTTGTCTCATTCAGTTACTACGCTTCCCGTTGTACTTCTGCTGAAATGAACGAGCAGAATAGCAGCGAGGCAAACGTAGTTAAGTCACTGAAAAACCCGCATATCAAGGTCAGTGACTGGGGCTGGGGTATCGACCCTCTGGGGTTACGCATCACGATGAATATGATGTATGACCGCTATCAGAAGCCACTGTTTTTGGTTGAAAATGGTCTTGGGGCTCGGGATGAGGTCACGGCAGAGGGTGAAATCAATGATGATTATCGCATTGACTACTTGCGCAGCCATATCAATGCTATGGGCGAAGCGATAGAAGACGGTATTCCGGTTATCGGCTATACCACCTGGTCATGTATTGACTTGGTAGCCGCCTCGACGGGGGAATTAAGTAAACGCTACGGCTTTATTTATGTCGACCTTGATGACCAAGGGCAGGGAACGCGTGAACGTAAAAAGAAAAAATCCTTCTACTGGTATCAGAAAGTGATAGCCAGTAATGGTGCCTTACTGGAGTAGATCCACTCCTCATTTTTTCAGAGATGCCGTTGTTTCACGGCATCTTCTTTTAGAGTCTTGCTCTATTCTATCTGCTCCAGCGGCTCTGGAGCATACTCTGGATACTGCTGTAAACGTGCTAAAGCCTCGGCGTAAGTTGGCATCGACTCTGCTGCACCTTTACGTTCAACGCATAAAGAGGCATAAGCTGAGGCAAACATCGCTGCAGGAAGTATTGATTCTCCCGCGGCTAAACGTGCCGCTATTGCACCGTTAAAAGAGTCACCCGCTCCGGTAGTGTCACAAGGCTGAGCAGGGAATATAGGAATTCTGAACTGCTCTTCAGCCGTTGATAACAGTGCACCGTCCATACCGAGGGTAATAATCACCCGGCAGGCTCCTTTTTGATGTAAGGCGTTTGCTGCACGCTGGGCGCTTAGCACATCAGTCACCTCTATTCCGGTGAGCTGCATGGCTTCCGAGCAGTTAGGGGTAAGCAAGTCCACTTTCTTTAATAGCGCAGTGCCGACTTTCTGCCACGGAGCAGGATTAAGAATAATATAGGTTCCCGCCTGATGTGCATTATCGACCATTTTCTGGATAGCACTGAGGTTATTCTCTAATTGCACTAACAGAATATCTGCTGCCGCGACCGTTGGCTGACAGCGACTGACCTCCGCTGCAGTAACAGTAGTATTCGCTCCCGGATAGACCGAAATCATATTTTCAGCATCTTCACCGGCAACGTAGATCAAGGCATTACCGGTCGGTTTCTCTTTACAGGTAAAAAGCGTTATGGCATCAAAACCGGTCTTTTCTAAGTGGCGGCGAGCAAAAATGCCGAAATCATCATTACCCACTTTACCGATATAGTGAACGCGCGCACCTGCACGCAATGCTGCGGTAGCTTGGTTAGCGCCTTTACCGCCAGGTCCCATATTGCTGTGGTATGCCGTGAGTGACTCACCCGGTATCGGGAATCGACTCATGGTTGCGACAACATCAAGATTAAACGATCCGAACACACAGACTCTTCCGCTCATAATGGGCTCCTGAAGTACCGCTCAGCGGCTAAACATGCTCCGCGACAACCGGTATAATCCGTCGACTGGCTGAACACTATTTTTAATCCATCTCGTGTTACCGGTGGGCGAAGATAGGCATGAATACTGTCACGTAACTGGGTTAAGGGAAAATTCTCCATGGCTAACACACCGCCACCCAAAATCAGGTATTCAGGGTCGAGAATATTAATTTCTGTCGCGATCAGTCGTGCAAGTCTGGCAACGAAAGCTTGTAAATCGGTATGCTCACCATACTGGGTAAACAGATTCGACATACTGATATCAGATGCATGTTGCTCTGCCCAGTGACGCAGCCAGTTTCCGGATGTCAGAGTCTCGGCGCAGCCTCGATTGCCACAAGGGCAGGTCAAGTCATTTCCTTCAATTGGAACATGACCCAGTTCTCCAGCACCACCGTGATGTCCGTGATAAAACTGGCCATTAAGCCAGAGACTGTTACCCATGCCTGTACCAGGATAAATACCTACCGCTGAATCTGGCAGGGTATCTAATTGCATCAGATCCCAGGTCATTAACTGATTAACATCCTTATCCATTGCTAGCGGCGCACCGATACGCTGACTCAGGATGTCACTCACTGGCTGTCCGTCCAATGCCTGGATAAAAGGTAGCGAAATGACTCGCTGACGATCGCGACTTAATACCCCCGGTAGCCCAAGCATAATTCCTGAAACACTCTGGCCTTCAAGCGTGTCGATAATAAGTTGACCCAGTGCATTGAGCGCATCAGGTTGCTGAGCCCAGCTTGAAGTACTGACCTTACGGTAAGTACTCCAAACACGTCCTTCTTCCATTAGCTGTAAGCGCGTTCCCGTTCCGCCAATGTCAATACCGAGCCAGCGTTTCTTCATACGGCTTCCTGTAGAGCGCTCTGAGCATCATCGATGTTGCTTCTCATCATGTCCCAAGCCGTCTCCAGATCCTGATGAATATTGAATAATCCAGAGGTGCCAACGATGAGCACTTCAGCCCCGGCGCTGATTAAATCTTCATAAGTTCTAACATTACAAGAACCATCGATCTCAATCAGATAAGAATAACCATGGCGATCCTTTAGTTCTTTCAGCTCTTTAACTTTTAATAACATTTCAGGAATAAATGGCTGGCCAGCGTAACCAGGATCGACCGTCATGACGGTAATTTTATCGACCAGATGAATATAATGATGAATATAAGACACTGGTGTTGCTGGGTTTAAAACGATACCGACTTTTTTACCATGTGAACGGATCTGATTGATAACTCTGAAAGCATCACGGTTGATTGTTTCTGCATGGGGACAAATATAATCAGCACCGGCTTTCGCGATAGCATCAATAAAATGTGTCGGCTCTTCAACCATCAAATGTACATCAATAGCAACTTGAGTATGCGGTCTAATCTGCTCAATGAAAAAAGGCGATAAGGTAATGTTTTTCACATAGTGGCCGTCCATAATATCGACATGTAAAAAATCAGCACGGGTATCAAGAACTTCTAGTTGATTTTTTATTTCTATTAAGTTCATGCACATTAATGAAGGGGATACTTGAATACGCATTATAATTCCTTTTTTTCAATAAGAGATTTTGGTTGTGCTGTTAACTTGCTTTTTTTAACCGCACGGTGTTCATTAAAACGTGATTTAAAATGTTTAAGAGCAAGTACTACGATTAATACCGCACCCCACATCGCCAGACTAACGTGCTGACTAATGTTCATTAAATTAAAGCCAGTCGATAATATCTGTAGTGCAATTAATGACAGAACCACGCCGGATACGCGACCAAAGCCACCATTAGGATCGGTTCCCCCTAAAATAATGGCTAATACTGTCAGCAATAAATAAGCGTCACCATATCCCATTCTTGCTGAGTTAAATCTAGCCATCATAATTAAACCAGCGAGTACGCAGAGTAAACTTGAAATAACGTAAACTAAAATCACTACCCGATGAGTGTTAATACCACTAAACCAGGTTGCATTAATATTACTGCCACCCATGTAAATACATTTACCTGGACGTGTTTTACCCAAGAATAAAGCCAGTGATACGGCGGCGATAAGAAAAACCCATAATGGCAGAGGAATACCGATAAAGGTATCTGAACCGAGGGTTCTGATAACTTGCGGCATACCACTGAGTGCGGCACCCTTAGTTAACCAAATACCGATGCCATTAATGGTCATCATGGTGGCAAGTGTCACCAGAATAGGGTGGGCACCAATACGCGTTATCATCATACCTGTGATGACACCTATTAATACGGCGATACACATTGCCCCGATAATAGCAATAAACAGCCATAATAATTGATAAGGGATACTGGCATCAGCGGGCAACATACTTAGTAATACCCAGGCCATAAAGAGCGCGGTTATATTTGATGTCGCAATAATCGCTAAATTTAATCCACCACTTAATATAGCAATAAACATGGCCAGGGTAAGTAAACCCAATTCAGGTAACTGGAAAGCCATGCTCATAAATGTTGAGTCAGTAAGAAAACGCCCCGGTAATAATATGGTAAAGCAACTTAGTGCCAGTGCAATAAGGAGCAGAAGTCCAATATTGCTACTATCTGGACGTAGAGCGGAAATTAGTTTCATAACGATACGCCTTTAATTAAACAAAGCTGACATCAGTTTCTTTACGCTTTTTATAGTGAGTCACCGCAATTGCAATGACGATAATCACGCCGACAACAATATTCATGAAGTAATTAGATACGCCGACTAAATTAAGGCCATTTTTTAGAATCGCGATTAGAAATACACCCATTAAGGTTCCGCTGACAGTGCCTTTTCCGCCCATCAGACTGGCGCCTCCTAAAACCGTTGCCGCCAGGACATCGAGTTCACCGCCAACTAATGCATTAGGTACGACTTCACCCATACGATAAACCTGAACTAATCCACCTATTGCCGCCATGGCACCTAACCAGCCGTAGGCAAATACATGTATCAGACCAACCCTGATACCTATGCGTCGAGCTGACTCTGGGTCACCACCAACAGCGTAAAGCTGGCGGCCAAGATTGGTTCTATTCAGCAGTAGCGCAGTGGCTCCAGCAATAACCAGCATAGTGACTAGCGGCAGTCCAAGCTGGAATTGAACACCACCCACTTCAAAGGGCAGTACCGTGCGCAGTGAAATCCACCAGTCAGGAAGGGAGTAGATACTCCGTCCTGCGGTCACCCACATTAACAAGCCAAATAGCAGGGACTGCATACTGATAGTGATAATGATCGAGACCACACGTAAGGTCGTAATTAAGATCGCATTAATAACACCAAATAGTGTTCCACAAACAATAGCCAGTAAGATACTGAGTATTGCATTATCAAATTGAAATTGAATAAACAGTGTCGCGATAAAATACTGAACCACGGAGGCTACAGCAGCAAATGAAATATCTATTCCTCCGGTCACTAAGACGACAAAGAGTCCCAGGGCAAAAATACCGGTAACGGCATAGCTTTCGGCTAAATCAAGCAGGTTTTGAATAGTAAGAAACTGGTCACTTGCCAGGCTAAAAAAAGCAATAGCAACAAATAGTACCCAGGCAAGCCATCCTTGACTGGAAGTTGGCCGTAAACGCGATAGATTAAGCATTAATTACCTCGGCTAGCTGCTGCTGTTCAACGGAATCAGGTTTATATTCAGCATTTATAGTGCCATCACGAAAATGCATAATACGATCACAGTTATACCAAACCTCTGGGATCTCATCGGAAATGATAATAATAGAGATCCCCTCTTTCGCCAGCGCATGAATAAGCTGATAAATACTGGCCTTAGCACCGACATCGACCCCTACAGTAGGGGAGTCTAATATCAGTATTTGGGGTTGAGTTAATACCCATTTAGCGAGAACAATTTTTTGTTGATTACCACCAGATAATGTCGATATGGCTAACTCCGGGTCTGCAACACGGACACCTAACTGCTGGATCCACTCTAATATTATTTTATTTTTTCTATATTCATCAATTAAATGAAAACGATTTTTAAGCTTATCGAGAATCGTTAATACCATATTATCGGCCACAGATTGTTGCTGAACTAAGCCGAGTGTCAGCCTGTCTTCAGAAACATAACCAATACCGGATTTAATGGCATCTTCATGCGTTTTAAAACGAACAGGTTTGCTGTCCAGCCATATTTTTCCGCTATCAGGTTTTGTCATCCCAAACAGTGAGAGCGCCAGTTCAGTACGTCCAGATCCTAGCAGGCCGCATAGCCCGATAATTTCACCCTTGTAAAGTTTAAAACTGACATTTGAATATTGATTCGCGCGGGTTAAATTCTCTACCTCAAGAATAACGCGATCGTTATTCCTGGTCGGGGACTTCATTTGATAATCAAGTTTTTTACCTGTCATCAACTCAGTTAAATGATGTGGCGTCATCTCGTTTGCTGGCCAGCAACCAATAATACGCCCGTCGCGAATAACGGTAACGCGGTCTGAAATCTCCAGTACTTCATCGAGTCTATGACTGACAAATACTACGCAGATATTCGATTCTTTAAGATATCTTACTGTTTTTAATAATTGATTCACTTCAGTTCTGGTAAGTGAGGCTGTAGGCTCGTCCATAATAACCAGACGGGCATCAGCGACAAGTGCACGGCAAATGGCAACCTGCTGACGTTGAGCAATTGAAAGCGAAAATACTTTTTGGTCAATATCGAGATCAAATTGCAGTTTCTCAATAACCTCAAGTGCCGCTTTCTTGAGCTTTGACTGATTGTGCCAGCGCAGCAGGCCTTCCAGATTGTGCTCAAAGGCGATATTTTCCCAGACCGATAAATTTGGAAATAATGACAGGTCTTGATAAATAACCTGAATACCAAAATCACGAGCCTGGCGGGCGGACAGTTTAGAGCTGGGTGCACCATCTCCTAAAGTAATAGAGCTACCACTATCTGGAGTATGTACCCCAGAAATGACTTTAATTAATGTGCTTTTACCGCAACCATTTGTGCCAGCAAGACAGTGCACCTCCCCCGCCAGTAAAGTCATAGAAATATCACTTAATGCCCGATTACCACCAAATGTTTTTGACAGGTTTTCAAGGGAAATCAGTGTATTTGAAGTGTGCTCATTCATATTCTACAGTCCCATTTTTACCAGTTTCGGTAAGTTTTCTTTATCCAGACTTTCGGTGCTATTGCCCAGAATGGTGCGGTTTTCCTGGTCAACTTTTACTTTTCCTAGCCCTTCAATGGTCATACCGTCGGTGATAGGTTCATTCTTTTGCAGCATATCGGCGACACGAACAAACACTTCTCCAGCAGTCTGTGGGTTCCAGATATATCCACCTTTTATTGCGCCTCTTTGTACCAGCGTTGCACCTTGACCTGGGCTAAATGAGCCAAGAACGCAGACTTGATCGGTTTTATTACGACTCATCACCGCGCGGCCAGCACCGATTGGTCCTTGAGAACCAAAAGCCAGGATCCCTTTAAGATCAGGATATTTAGACATCAGTTCATTGGTGGTTCTGATGGAGTTATCGAGTGATTCACCAACACCAAACTTGTCAGTAACCAACTGCATTTTAGGGTAATGCTCTTTCTGATAATTTAACGCTGAATCAGTCCACTCTTGATGTAGAGGAACGGTCAAACTGCCCACATACATGGCATATTTGCCTTCTTCATTCATACATTTTGCTAGCGCTTTCATATGGTTGATTCCGTGAGTTTGGGAATCAACCAGTTCAAAATCCCAGTTCACATCTTTCTGACCTGGTGACTCATGAGTGATGACTTTAATCCCGGCATCACGTGCACGTTTAATCACCAGCTCCAGTACTTTCGGATCGTTAGGAACAACACCAATGACGTCGACTTTCTGAGCGATTAAATCTTCGATAGCACGAACTTGTAATGCTGGATCAGCAGCCGTGGGGCCTACCATCCAGGCATCAATTCCGCGTTTCTCAGCTTCACTTTTAATACCTGCTTCCATGGCATTAAACCAAGGTATTCCGCCGATTTTTACTACTACGCCCATACGTAACTTATCTTCGGCATGAACGGTAGCGGTCGCGAACAGGGCAATCAGGCTGCAGGTAATAAGATGTTTCTTCATAAAGACTCCGATTTAATTTTTAATTAGCTGTTTAGGATTATTGCGTTGTGAGCAGTCGATAATATTGACGCCGTTCCACGCTAATTCCTTTTCCAACTCTTTGTTTTTTAATTGGTCAGTAATAAGAAAATCCACATCGCGGTAATGACATATTCTTGCGAATGAGGGATGTAAAAATTTACTATCATCAAGCAACAGGTATTTACGTTCTGCTGCTAGAATCATTTGTTGTTTAAGATGAGCGCTATTTTCATTTCCTTCACGCAAATAACCATCGCCACTTAAACTACTACAAGAAAAAAATATTTTATTAATTTGAAATTCACGCAGTGGTTGTTCAGTCACTACGCCATGGAAACTTTCATAGCGGTCTGAGTATTCACCGCCGAGACAAATTGTTCTTATATTGCTACGTGCAGCTAAAGTCTGAACAACCCTGAGAGAATTACTGATTACAGTTAATTCGATATCAGGTAGTTGGCGTGAAAAATACCAGCCAGTAGTACTGTCATCAAGTAATAAACAGTCTCCCGGACTGACAAAGTCTAATGCGCGTTTCGCTATTGCCATTTTTTCATCTACACGTTCATTCATTCTTTGGCGAAAAGATAAACCCTGCTCATTAGCAACGCGTGTGTTATTTTGCGGAGTATTTAGCTCTCTTTTAGCAAGAACGGCACCACCATGACTACGCTGTAATAAACCTCTTTTTTCTAATTGACTAAGGTCTCGTCTAATTGTTTCCTGGGAAACTTGACACAGTGTCACTAATTCAGCTACCAGCACTCTACCGTTGATATTTATTTCATCTATGATTCTTTGTTGTCTTTCTATCGGTAACATCATGCCCTCCGATGTTTAATAAAGTACTCGATACCGCAGTGAGAAAATGTGTGCTGGGTACGAGTCCACAGGCGAATAATTACACCAACTCTTTAAGGTGATTCGCGTCACGAAAATTGTGTAAATAAATTATTTTTTTATCAAATAAAAGTGATTTTCATCACATATATAAACCAAGTAACGTACCGGAACTATTCAGGTTCCATTTTTTTTATTGAACTGTGGATCACATTAACATGACCGATAATGACCGTTTGTGTGTGTTTGACCGTTTTTGTGATGCGGATGTTAATTTTGAAGCAGACTAAAAATAATTCGGCGGGCTTGCAGGTGCCAGGCGAGATGATAGTTGGGCACCGATAAACAAAATGATTTCTCGTTATCGCCAGAGAGCGAAGCTTTACTAAAGCAGCAGGTAAGCTGGGAGTTTCTCAGTCTGCACTTAGCCATGCTATGAAGGCATTGGAAGAGCGTTTGAATATTCGACTTCTGACCTGAACCACGCGACATGGACAGAGGAACGGATCATTGCCTGTCTTGAGCCTCGCATAACCTCTTTTGAGCGAGAGTTTGAAGCGTTTATTCAACCAGATGGTACCGCCTACGGTAATATACGCTTATCTGCGGGAGAGCATGCTGTACGTAGCCGGGTATGGCCAAAACTGAAAATTTTTCTCAGAGAATACCCGGGAATCAATGCCGAACTGGTGGTTGATAACGGTTTCGTCAATATTGTGGAGCAGTGTTTTGATGCTGGGGTTCGTCTTGGTGAAAGCATTGATAAAGATATGATAGCAGTAAGGATTGGGCCGGATATGTGTATGGTTGTTGTTGGCGCATCTGATTATTTCGCCGAAAATCCGATTCCTGAAACACCACACCAGCTACAGCATCATCGGTGCCTCAATATGCGTTTGCCGACTGCGGGGGCCTTTATTACCCTGGCCGTAACCAGCACTCCTTGGCCTTTGCTTTGATAATAGATGCCCTCAGGTATTTAGAATAGCGGGTCTGCAGTTCGTAGCAGACCCATTTGGTTTTAACGGCCAACGCGGGCTTGATGTTCAGGGGAGTAACGCTCACCGACAATTTCTATTTTTTCAAGTGCTTGTGTTATCTGATGTAAATCATGCTGGGAAAGAATTATCTCTGCTGCTGCAATATTTTCCTCCAGTCGGTGCAGCTTCGTGGTGCCAGGAATAGGAACAATCCATGGTTTTTGTGCCAGTAGCCATGCCAGCGCAATTTGTGCTGATGTCCCACCTTTGGTCGCTGCGAGTTCAGTTAATAGAATGACTAGTTTCTCATTAGCTTCAATGGCTTGAGCTGTGAAACGTGGCACCGTACTGCGATAATCATCCTTAGCAAATGTGGTTCCAGCTTTGATAGCACCGGTCAGGAATCCTTTACCTAATGGGCTGAAGGGGACAAAACCAATACCCAACTCTTCCAGTAACGGCAATATTTCCTGTTCTGGTTCGCGCCACCACATTGAATATTCACTTTGCAGAGCCGTAACCGGATGTACAGCATGGGCTCGTCGAATGGTTTGTGCCCCAGCTTCGGAAAGACCAAAATATTTTACTTTTCCCTCATTAATCAAATCCTTCACCGTACCAGCAACATCTTCAATAGGTACTTGCGGATCAACACGGTGCTGATAGAGCAGGTCAATAACGTCGGTTTTAAGCCGGCGTAAAGACCCTTCTACTGCTTTACGAATAGACTCTGGGCGGCTGTTTAAATTTTGCTGCTTGTTGTCATTACCAAAGGTAAAACCAAATTTAGTAGCGATGACCACGCGGTCACGGAGGGGTTTTAAAGCCTCGCCGACAACCTCTTCATTCAGATAAGGGCCATATACTTCGGCGGTATCGAAGAAAGTAACACCACGCTCAACTGCTGTGCGAATGAGTTCGATAGCCTGGCGGGTATCCGTTGCCGGTCCGTAGCCATGGCTAAGCCCCATACAACCCAGACCCAGAGTGGATACTTCGAGACTGGATTTACCTAGATAGCGTTTTTGCATTGAATAAGCCCTTCTTTGGTCGTGGTTTGAACGCCAAATAATGCATGACGTTTCCCCTCAGCTATTGTGGAGAAAAAGCATAGCGCAAAGTTATTTATTCGATTAGATAGGGGAATGAGCTAGGGCTAATGAGTGATATTTATTAATCATGCTATATGAAGAGTTATGGTTAGCCATATGAATAGAAAGAGAGGAACGTATATTAATAGGTTTGTACGAAGCCATAATGATCGTTAGTCGGATAGGTATTATCAGCCGTATTCATGAATCTCAGCTTATGAGAGATAAAGTTCGCTGCATGTTATTTGAGTTTCGCTCACAAGATAGCATCGTTTAGCTATGCCCATCGACGGTCTGTCGCTACAGTGAATAGCCTATCAGGGGCTAAGCGATTTAAGGGTATGCACAGGAGATAAATGAATATACCTAATCTGTCTGGTTATCTGAACCAGTTCCAAATTTTTATTAAAATTGCTGAAACCGGAAATCTATCCCGCGCGGCACGGAGCCTTGGGCTGACCCCTTCAGCTGTCAGTAAAAGTCTGACACAGCTTGAAAATACGGTAGGATATGTGCTGATTTTTCGCGAAGCCAGACCTTTTCAGCTGACTGCGGATGGACGTCGTATTTTACAACTGGCCCATCGAGTAGTGGCTGAAATTGAAAGTATTGTCGATGGTAACAGAACATCAGGAGTGCAGGGTGAAGTACTGCGTGTCAGCTGCTCAGTCGCTCTGGGATGTACTCATCTTCCGTGGCTGTCCAGTGAGTTTCAGGAAATGAATCCGGGTGTCATGATTGATGTTGCCCTGGATGATAAATTTGTGAATCTGGACAGAAATGAGTTTGATGTGGCGCTGAGGATAACTTCTGAGGCGCTGATAACTGATGATAATACGCAACCACTGATGGATATACGTTGGTTTTACTGCGCAACGCCTGAGTACTTGAAATGTCATCCTCCGATTACCGCACCTTCTGATTTGCGTTTTCATCACTGCCTTGTTTATCCGAATATGACACATGATGGACGATGGATATTCCATCATCAGGGTAAGAGCGAAACGGTGAGAGTGATTCCTCATTTATCCTGCAACTCGAGTTTGCTGTTACTTCAGCGTGCACTTCTGCACGGCGGAATAGCCTGCTTACCAGATTATCTGGTAACCCATTATGTAAACACTGGGAAATTGATTCGTGTATTAGCCGATTATGACCCCGGCGTGACCCATCGTTTACAGGCGGTAATCAGCTCTTCGATGAAAGATAACCGAACCCTAAAACGATTTCTGACATTTTTAAAGGCCAGACTACCGCTCAAAACTGTGATGTAGTCTGAGTTGTCAATGACAGAAACTGTGAATTATTTTCACAGTTTCTGTCATTAACCCGAGTCAATCACAAATCACAATCATTAAGTCGATTGGAAATTGCTTCCCTGATTTTTTCACTGAAATATAGCGATATCAGAATGCCATCACGTTCTGAATAAAAATGGCCTGATCCATTGGGCCGCATAAAAGATAGACGTCTCTTAAATAGAGGTTTTAAATGACAGTGAATACAACAGAAGCTGTGATTAAACAAAAAGTACCTTTTACCCGCTATGATATGGGATGGGTAGTGTTATGTATTGGCATGGCGATTGGCGCAGGCATTATTTATATGCCTGTTCAGGTCGGTGTGAAAGGCATCTGGGTCTTTATTGCCTCAATTGCTTTGAGTTATCCAGCAGTGTACTGGTTGCAAGATTTATATCTAAAGACATTAACCCAAACTAAATCATGCGATAGTTATGCTGAAATTATTACCCAGTACCTGGGTAAGAACTGGGGTGCATTACTCGGTGTTATGTATTTTCTGATGTTGTTGACGGGTATTCTGAATTACTCCATGAGCCTGGTAAATGATAGTGCCGTCTATTTACAGAGTTATAATGTTACTGAAATAATGCTGTCGAAAACAACCTGGTATCCACTGCTCCTAATCGTTATTGTCGTATTGATTGCAAACCAGGGTGAGAAATTATTATTTCGTATCGCGGGGCCGATGATTGCCTTTAAGCTGGGTATTATCGTTTTCCTTGGTGTAGTCATGTTACCTTACTGGTCTTTGAGTAATATTTCAGATTTTCCACCTGTCTTCATATTCTTACGTGATGTCTTACTGACATTACCCTTTACGCTATTTTCAATTTTGTTTGTGCAAATTCTTAACCCAATGAATATCGCTTTTCGAAAAGTAGAGGACGATCCTGTTATTGCTTCAATAAGATCAATTAGAGCGACACGTATTGCCTATATTATTCTAGTCGTTAGCGTACTGTTCTTTGCTTTCTCGTTCTCTTTTTCGATTGCTAAAGAAGAAGCCATTTCGGCACTGGAACAAAATATATCGGCTCTGGCACTGGCATCGCAAATCATGCCGGGTAATTTAGTTAATATTTTATCCGTAACATTAAATATTTTTGCCATATTAACGGCTTTTTTCAGTATTTATCTTGGTTTTAAAGAGGCCGTGATGGGCTTAGCCGTTAATATTATTTCGCGAATTTCTCGTGCCAGTAACGTTAATCGTAGCTTACTCTCAACGATGATTGTTGTGAGTATTGTCGTGTTTCTTTGGATTTGGGTCAGTTTTGACATTTCCGTTATGCTACTGATGCAGGTGTCAGGACCTATTTTTGGTCTGGTGGCATGTTTAATTCCCTTTTATCTGGTTGCTAAAGTGTCTGTCCTGGAAAATTTAAGGTCGAAAAAGAACTACTATGTCGCTTTCTACGGTGTTCTGTTGTGCATCTCCCCGTTGTTGAAATTTGTCGAGTAAAAATGGCTGGCTCTGAAAGCCGAATTTAATGGAAGTTACTATGAAAAATACGCAATCTGAACAGTTTAAATTATCCACCCGATTAACTCAGCTGGGTCGAAATACCAAAGAGCAGCATGGTTTTGTTAATAGCCCAGTGTTTCGAGGATCAACGGTTGTTTTTGATACGGTTGAAGATTTGGAGAATAACCGGGCAGCTTTTGTCTACGGTACACTGGGTACCCCGACGATTAAAAATCTTGAAGATGCCTGGACTGAACTGGCTGGTGCTGCGGGTACGGTGATGTCACCTTCCGGACTGGGTGCGGTTGCGCTCGCGCTGATGACAACACTTAAAGCAGGGGACCACCTGCTAATGCCAGATACAGTCTATCGCCCGACAAGAAGTTTCTGTAATCAGACGCTGAAAAAATTTGGCGTCACCACAACCTATTACGATCCGATGATTGGCGCAGGGATTGTTGAGCTTATTCGTCCTGAGACCAGTACGCTATTTTTAGAGTCGCCGGGTTCACAGACCTTTGAGATCCAGGATATACCGCTGCTCACCGATATTGCGCGCGCGCGTGGAATGAAAACCATCATTGATAATACCTGGGCTACACCTCTGTTCTTCCAGGCACATAAACACGGCTGTGACCTCTCTGTTGAAGCTGGGACTAAGTATCTGAGCGGACATTCTGACTTACTGATGGGGATGGTCAGCGCAAACGCTGCAACCTGGCCTGCATTACGTGCAACTTATGACAGTATGGCGATGTTACCAGGGGCCGAAGATTGTTTTCTCGCTCTACGCGGGTTACGAACCTTGCATATCCGTTTACAGGAAGCTGAAAGCCGCGCGCTTAAAGTGGCTCGCTGGCTGGAACAGCAACCGGAAGTAAAAACTATTTTGCATCCGGCATTTGAAAGTTGTCCCGGGCATGAATTCTGGAAGCGTGACTTCACGGGATCAACGGGATTGTTTTCAATCATCCTTGATCCTTCATTTTCAAAATCGGCCGTCACCAAGATGCTGAATGGGCTAGAATTATTTGGTATGGGTTATTCTTGGGGAGGCTTTGAAAGCCTGATTATTCCTTTTGACTGTTCAGACTATCGGACAGCGACCACCTGGCAGGAGGCAGGGAAAACACTCCGCTTACAGATTGGACTGGAAGATACGGATGACCTGATTAACGATTTGCGCCAGGGCCTGGATCGTTTGCATCAATAGGCATAATACAACTGTCAGGGATGACGGTTACGTGTTACTGGATAGCATCTAATTTTTAGTCTATTGGTGTGAATTAAGACTGTGTTTTCCTTCATTTTCTCTCTCCCAGCGGGGTGGCTGATAAAGCCTGCCCGGAGTCAACGAAAGTACCAAAAAATACGCATTTTTTGGCAACTATTCTGACATTAAAAATCTTATCTATCTCATTGATATAAAATATAAAAAAACCTCTAATGATCTTAAGCGATAAAAGCCAATAAAACATTCAAAGGTGTATTTGATTTGCATCAATATGTCAGGTTGCTGAATCGATAAAGTAGATAACAATAAAAAAGATTGAGGCAATGTTGATGAGCAAACTCAAAATAGCAGTTATTGGCAACGGCATGGTAGGTCATCGTTTTATCGAGGACCTGTTAGATAAAGCGCCGTCTGACCAATTTGAAATCACGGTATTTTGCGAGGAGCCACGCAAAGCTTATGACCGTGTTCACCTGTCTTCTTACTTCTCCCATCATACCGCTGAGGAACTTTCCCTGGTCCGTGAAGGATACTATGAAAAGCACGGTGTAAAAGTGCTGGTTGGGGAACGTGCTATTACGATTAATCGTCAGGATAAATTGATTCACTCTAATACTGGGCGAAGCATTTATTATGACAAACTGGTTATGGCCACGGGCTCTTACCCTTGGATCCCATCTATCAAAGGCGCAGATACTCAGGATTGCTTTGTTTATCGGACCATCGAAGATTTGAATGCGATCGAAGCTTGTGCTCGTCGTAGTAAGCGTGGTGCAGTAGTTGGCGGTGGTTTATTAGGACTCGAGGCGGCAGGAGCATTAAAAAACCTTGGGGTGGAAACGCACGTCATTGAATTTGCGCCGATGCTGATGACTGAGCAGCTTGATCAGATGGGTGGTGAGCAGCTTCGTAATAAAATCGAGCGTCTTGGGGTGCAAGTTCATACCAACAAAAATACCTTAGAAATTATTCAAAAAGGCAATGATGCACGTAAAACCATGCTGTTTGCTGATGGTAGTGCGCTAGAAATTGACTTCATTGTCTTTTCAACCGGTATTCGTCCTCAGGATAAACTTGCGGCTCAGTGTGGCCTGGATATTGCAGCCCCTCGCGGTGGCATTGCAATTAACAATCACTGCCAGACTTCAGATCCTGATGTCTATGCTATCGGGGAATGTGCTAGCTGGAATCGCCAAATTTTTGGTTTAGTGGCCCCAGGTTACAAAATGGCTCAGGTCGCGGTCGATAACCTGTTAGGTGTCGAGAACAGTTTTACTGGGGCAGATATGAGTGCCAAGCTGAAATTGCTTGGCGTCGATGTCGGCGGCATTGGTGATACCCATGGTCGTACGCCAAACACCCGCAGTTATGTCTATCTCGATGAAAGCAAAGAAGTCTATAAACGTTTAATTGTCAGTGAAGATAATAAAGCTTTGCTCGGTGCGGTACTGGTGGGTGATACCAGTGATTATGGTAACTTACTGCAGCTGGTGCTTAACGCAATTGAACTGCCTGAAAATCCCGATACTCTGATTTTGCCATCTTATGCTAACAGCCCTAAGTCAGCGCTGGGTGTCGATAAACTACCTGACAGCGCCCAAATATGTTCTTGTTTTGATGTCACCAAAGGGGACTTGATTAAGGCGATTAATAAAGGCTGCCATACCGTTGCTGCTCTTAAGACCGAAACCAAAGCAGGTACTGGATGTGGGGGCTGTATCCCGCTGGTCACTCAGGTGCTTAATGCGGAACTGGCGAAAGCAGGAATCGAAACTAACAATCACCTGTGTGAGCATTTCGCGTTCTCACGCCAGGAGCTTTACCATTTAATCCGTGTTGAAGGCATCAAGTCCTTTGAACAATTGTTGCATAAATATGGTAAGGGCTATGGATGTGAAGTCTGTAAACCTACAGTGGGTTCACTGTTAGCCTCCTGCTGGAATAATTATATTCTCGAACCAGAACTGACTCCGCTACAGGATACCAATGACAACTTCTTGGGTAATATTCAGAAAGATGGTACCTATTCTGTGATACCACGTTCTGCGGGAGGTGAAATTACGCCAGAAGGCTTAATGGAAATCGGTCGTATCTCTCGAGAATATAATCTGTATACCAAAATAACCGGTTCGCAACGTATCGGGATGTTTGGGGCACAGAAAGATGACTTGCCAGAAATCTGGCGTCAGTTAATTAATGCTGGATTTGAAACCGGCCATGCTTACGCCAAAGCGCTGCGTATGGCGAAAACTTGTGTCGGCAGCACTTGGTGCCGTTACGGTGTTGGCGATAGTGTGGGATTTGGTGTCGAGCTGGAAAACCGTTATAAGGGTATCCGTACTCCACATAAAATGAAATTTGGTGTCTCTGGCTGTACACGTGAATGCGCTGAAGCTCAGGGTAAAGATGTCGGGATCATCGCGACGGAAAAAGGCTGGAATCTTTACGTATGTGGTAATGGCGGCATGAAACCTCGCCATGCGGATTTGTTAGCCGCGGATCTCGACCGCGAAACCGTTATCACCTATCTCGACCGCTTTATGATGTTCTATATCCGCACCGCAGATAAGCTCAACCGTACCTCGGTCTGGCTTGAGAATCTGGAAGGTGGGATTGACTACCTGCGTAGTGTCATCATTGACGACAAACTTAACCTCAATGCCCAACTGGAAAGCGAACTGGCTCGTTTACGCGAGAAAGTTATCTGTGAATGGCGTGAGACTGTCGATAGTCCAGAAGCTCAGGTACGTTTCAGACACTTTATTAATAGTACCTTACGGGATCCGAATGTGCAGATTGTTCGCGAACGCGAGCAACATCGACCTGCTACACCTTATGAGCGCATTCCGGTGACGTTACTGGATATGGAGGAGCAACTATGAGCCAGTGGAAAGTGATTTGCCAGCTGAGTGACATTTTACCCGCAACCGGTGTTTGTGCGCTGGTGGAAGGGGAACAGGTTGCTATCTTCCGTCCTTACACAGATGAACAAGTGTATGCCCTCAGTAATATTGACCCTTTCTTTGAGGCCAGTGTGCTGTCACGTGGGCTAATTGCCGAGCATCATGATGAGCTATGGATAACTAGCCCACTGAAAAAACAACATTTCCGCTTGAGTGACGGGTATTGTCTGGAAGATGAGTCCTATTCCATCGCTCACTTCGAAGCGCGAGTTGAAGATGGCTTTGTACAAATAAAAGCGTAGAACCCTGACCCGCCGGGCCTCTTTTAGAGGCCCGGCCTGCATAGAATCAGCATAAAGTGAGCAGGGCAGGTATGGAGAGAAAAACCTGACTGTGATCTTCATTGAGTCAGTTAGCCCAACATAAGTATCAATATTTTTCCCAGCTTAGCTCGAGACTTATCGATAGCGTAAGTCTTTTGGGACCACTGCATTCATTTACTTTCCAGGGATATAACTATGTTCACTGATACTATTAATAAGTGCGCAGCTAACGCCAGCCGTATTCAACGGCTCTCTTCCACTAACCCCTTCGCATTCTGGGTAAGTTCTATGATGGCGGGAGCTTACGTTGGATTTGGTATCATTTTGATTTTTACACTGGGTAATCTACTGGAGCCATCATTAAGGCCTCTGGTGATGGGAGCGACTTTTGGTATCGCTTTGACCCTGGTAATTATTGCTGGCTCCGAACTCTTTACCGGTCATACCATGTTTCTGACCTTGGGGGTCAAAGCTGGCACTATTTCACAAGGCCAGATGTGGGCTATTTTACCCCAGACCTGGTTGGGTAACTTGTTTGGTTCAGTATTTATTGCCTTACTCTACAACTGGGGTGGTGGCGCACTGCTGCCGCTTGATAGCAGTCTGGTACATAGCGCCGCTCTCGCTAAAACAACCGCTCCAGCGATGACCCTTTTCTTTAAAGGTATCCTATGTAACTGGCTGGTTTGTCTGGCAATTTGGATGGCTATTCGTACTGAAGGTGCTGCTAAGTTTCTGGCTATCTGGTGGTGTCTGTTAGCGTTTATTGCTTCTGGTTATGAGCACTCCGTTGCCAATATGACTCTGCTTGCTCTGTCATGGCTTGGGAATCATTCAGAAGCTTATACCTTGTCTGGTATTGGCCATAACTTGCTGTGGGTTACCCTCGGCAATATGTTCTCAGGTATGATTTTTATGGGCCTGGGTTACTGGTACGCGACTCCAAAAGCAGAGCGTCCGTAAAGTATCAGACAGTCATGAGAGTAACGGCCTCTATACCCGTCACACTACAAGCAACTCGAATTATTTAGGGTATATTCAGTAAACTGGCAGCGATCTCCGCTGCAACTCATACCCGTCAGGGTGAAAAGATGCTCGATAATATTCAGTATACAGCCTGAATATTATCGAGTTATTGATCATGGTGATATCCTGAAAAATCTACATCTGAACGACTGTTTATCTGAGTGTAAACTAAACGTTAATTGTATCTTATATGATGCTTTTTTTTGATTTTTTAAGAATTTAATTTCTAATTAAATATAATTAAAGTGACGCTAACAACTCCTGTTAATTTAATTTGGAGTGCTGTGTTTGTAATTTAAAATAAAAATAGCAGAGGTGATTATTTATATGACTGTATTTTCATGTTTTTTTCTCCGGGTCGTGAGTGTTGAATTATTATGAAATAAAATATTGTATTTTTAATTTCCGTATGTAATATTTACTCATCATATGACTTGTATTGTTAGAGAGTAAATGAAGAGAACCGGGATTCGTTCTCTTTTTTCAGAAGTAACATGTCATACTTCAAGTTGTCTGGGTTTTACGTGCGTTCAGCTTGTCGAATCACATAGTTTACCTGTGCTCATCGACGATCTGAACTTCACACCTACAAGCAACTCGAATTATTTTGGGTATTATAGTTAAATGGACAGCTATTCCCCAGTCAAGGAGCGACAAATGAGAAACACAATTCTGAATATCAGATAAAATATCTGATTCCCTTATTCGAAAGGAATAAACTAATATTATTAATTACTTGAAGATCTTTCAGGTATATCTAATGTTGTTTTTACTCATTTTTTGAAAATATAACCATAATTATCGGTGCAGATGTCGTGTGTTATTCAATTGTTTTCCATGAAAATAATAGTTTGGCATTCATTCAACTCTGATGTTAACTCTATGGTTGATCCATTTATATTTACCTGGGTTTATCCCTTACATCCATTTATTTTCAATAAATTAAAGTATGTTGAAGTAGGTTTACTGCTGTGTTTACTTAGAGAACATCAGCGTTAAGCTTATTTCTCTGTAAGCTTAAAAGGGTAATCCATATCTGGATTGTTGCACTACAGCATCAATATTAAAATTGAGGAATATATTCCATGGAATTTAAAAAAATCACTTTAACGGTATCACTCCTGGCGAGTGCGACTATTTTCAGCATAAATGCTAATGCTAATGCAGCTTCTGACGTGACGTTACAGGGCGTGATTACTAATTCTATCTGTGATATTGCCGTTAATCATGGGAAATCGCTGCTGAACGTGGGTGTCTTCAAATCCAGTGAATTCACTGCAAATGTGTCAACAGCGCAAGTTGATTTACCTGTATTACTGACGGACTGTGCTGCTGGAGAGGACGGGACTTTGATTATTCAAGGTCTGACATCAACAGGTAATGCCCAGCAAAATATTTTTGTTGGCAATGAAGAGGATACTGTTGGTTTTATGGTTACACAGAATGATGGCACAACGAATGTGGCAAATGGGCAGGGTGCTCCATTGACCCTGGGAGCTGCGGAAACTAGTGCAAGTTATACCTTTAAAGTCGGTATGGCATCTACCACTCTTGCACCATTAGCGGGTGCTTACAGTGCACCTATCCTCGTAGCTTATATTGTTGAATGATTAAACTGCCTTGCGCAAAAGCAGGGATAAATATCTCCCTGCTTATTTTTAAAGGGAGGAACACACTGATGCACGTTTATCGCTTGTTTAAGGCCGGGTTGTTGATGCTGGGGTTGTTGAGCACCGATGCAATGGCGGGTATTTCGCTGGACAGCTCGCGGGTTATTTTCTCGGCTTCAAATTTGGCTCAGGGTCAGTCGATTGGCATTACCAGTAGCCCGCAATCCCCCTCGCCATATTTGATCAGAGCACAAGTATTAGGAGATGTCACTGGCACGCAAACACAAACGTTGTTTTCTGTTACCCCCTCTCTTTTTCGGCTTGAACCAGGATCAACCAATCAGTTACGTATTGTCAAAAGCGGTAATCAGGCGTTAGTGCAGAATAAGGAGTCGGTCTTTTATTTACGGGTAATAGCGTTACCCGCAGGGCAAGGATCTAAACCGGAAAAAGAAACAGAACTCGGTGGTGTAATAACCGTCTCAACCGGGAGCATTATTAAAATGTTCTATCGTCCATCGGGGTTATCCATGACCCAACAGCAGGCGATGTCTGCTTTACAATTCGCAAAGCAAGGTAGTGAACTCTTGTTATCCAATCCTGGCCCGTATTTTGTGACGTTAAAATCATTGTCGATAGCAGGAAAGTCAGTACCCATTAGTGCGCATCAGCAGAACACCATGATCGCTCCCTTTAGTGATATGCGTTATTCCAATACGATTCTCCAGGGAAAAGTGACCTGGCAGGCCATTAATGATCATGGTGTAACGGAGACTTTTCATGGCGCAATTCGATAGGCGAACAGGGAGCAGAGTCCTACTTTGTACGGCTGTTTTATTTACCAGTGTAGCCGTTCAGGCAGCCACTTCAGTCGTGTTGAGCGCAGATATAGCGTATGAGGGAGCATGCGATATCTCCGTGCCAGCAACGATCACATTTAATAACGGCGAACCTATTTATCCCAGCGTAATTGAGGCTGATTTTGCCCTGACAAAGCAGAATTTCACTATGACACTGACTGATTGTAAAGGCATGGGGGTGATACCCAAGATAGTCGTGACGGGTACATCTACGACTGCTTATGGGGAGGATATGTTTGTGGACTCGACATCAAGTGCGAAGGGTTATGGTATTTATCTGTCAACGGTGGGAAATACCTATTTTAAGAGTAACCCCAACCTGGCGACCATAAAGCGCATTTCAGTTATTGATGATTGGTCTCTGGCACTCAACTTCATTGTTCTGAATGGCTCGCTGCCTTTGGTTGCACAATTAACTTGTGGCAATTGTAGTTTTTCTGGTCGTAGTGGTGGCGATCTTAATGCCAGCATCACGTTTGATTTCCAGTACGAATAACGGGAGGAAACGATGAAATTACGCCAGTTTCATACATTACCTCGGGGGCTGTTTATGAGCACGCTGATGTTCAATATGCTGGCCATCACAGCCGTTCAGGGAGCGCCTCTGTTGATGAAAGCCGTGATTGCAGGTAAAGATCTGGGATGTGAGATGACGTTACGCGAAAGCGTATTGCAGTTTAACCCTCTGCGAACAAATCAGCTAATGGGTGCGATTCAAACTCACCAGATTATGCCGCTCAGAATGCAGTTAGCTTGTATTGATGAGACCAAAGATATTTTACCGACCTTATTTCTGACTGGGGAAACGCCTTACGCCCAGGATACATCGCAAACTATATTTTTAAACGGCACGCCAAATGGCGTTGGGTTTATGGTGCGTCAGTCAACAGATAATACCCCTATTTCCCAGGCTAACTTTTACCAGCCGAGTGCTGCAATTGGCAGTGGAGGTACAGGACATCCTCTCGCTATGCTCAATAGTGGCAATCTTCATCAGTATGAAACCCTGTTATGGGTTGGGGTTGTCGGGCCTTTTCAGCCAAACATCATTGTCGGTCACTTTCATGCCTCATTGACTCTCAATGTGGTATTTCAGTAGATGTTCAGGGAGAAAAGAGCAATGAAACGTAACAGTCAGCGACGATTAATTCCGGTGTTAACAGGGATCTTAAGTTTAGGTCTGGGTAGTGTCAGTTCAATAGCGCAAGCTGAATCTGCAAGTGCAGTATTTCATTTTGCTGCCACATTGATAAGCGGTAGCTGTGTGATCAGTGCTCCAGCCAGCCTGCAGTTTAATGGCGGGAATACGCTATTTGGTGCTGATATCGAAGCGGCAGGAATGGAGGGCTCATCTGCAACAACGGTTCAATTTAATCTGATTTTGCAAAACTGTACAGGTTGGGGGGGAACGCCCAGAATTGTTGTTAGTGGGCAACAATATAATGATATTAATTTCAGACTCTTCAGAGATGCAGATGCTTTAGGGATAATGGACTCTGTCGGATATGGTGTTCTATTAAAAACAGCAGGCAATAGTTCGTTTAATGAAAATACAAATTTAGCGGTTGATGGCAATATTTCAGTGAAAAACTGGTCGATGAATACACAATTAAATACTCTGAATAACACTCTTCCCATCACCGCGATATTGAGTTGCGGTGATTGCGCTAACGTTGGGCGTCACGGCGGAAAGTTTCAGGCTACGGTGATATTTGATTTTGTTTATGAATAATGCGGAAAAATAAAAATGTTAATATTAAAAAGACCTTATTGGATAAAATTTATCTCATTGGCAGTATGGTTTTTTTTTGGCCTGAATAATTGCCTGGCAGAGGGGGGATTAAGTATCAGCCAAACCCGAGTGGTATTTGGTGCTAAAGAAAAGAACACCAAAGTAACATTAATCAACAACAGCGATCGTGTCTATCTTATTAATAGCCGGGTGCTGGCCAGTCCTGATACCAGTAATATAGCAACAGAAGTGATGCCTTTTATGGTGACTCCTCCTGTTTTTCGGTTAGAAGAAAATAGTCGCAATACGGTACTGATTGCACGTGGTACAACATCGGCTTTGCCGAAAGACCGTGAGTCTGTTTTTTATTTAAGTTTTCTTGCGATTCCTTCCGTAAAGAAAAATGTCAGTGTTGAGTCTGCTGAAGGATCAAGCATCACCCAGGTCTCGTTCGGAATACGTACCTTAATTAAACTATTTTATCGCCCTGATGGACTGACGTTTCCTGTCTCCGCTTCACCAGAAAAACTGACCTTTACCCAGCAGGGAACAGCATTTCAGGTGACTAATCCGACACCGTATTACCAGACTTTAGCAAGACTCATGATTAATCAGCAGCCAGTTAATGTACGCGAACAAGGGGCGATGATTGCGCCGTTTTCACATCAATCTTATCAAGTCAGTGGTGTGGCGCATGACATACAGTGGTCAGTGATTAATGACTTTGGTGGGCTAAGTGAGACCTTTCAGCGGACGCAATAAGTAGCAGGGAGCTAGCATGACATTTCATCAAGGTGTGTACGCATTTATCCTTATGATTATTCTACCGGGATGTGCAGTGGCGGCTTACTCCATACCGGGCGGCAGTAATGGCATCGAGCTTGAAAGTACGCGGGTAATTTATCCTGAGAAGGCAAAAAATGGTGTTGCCTTTACCGTAACAAATAACACATCAACGGTATATTTACTGCAATCCCGAATATTACCCAGGATGTTGCCTGCCTTAGGTTCACCAGCCAGCGAACAGCAGAAAGCAGGGGCAATTGTGGTAGATACAACATCGAGTGATACTCGACATGCAAACCATTCTGTGTCACTGGCGCCGTTTATTGTTCTGCCCCCGTTGGAAAGTCTTACCCCCGGGGCGGGTATAACTCTGCGCATTCGTTTAACGAAAAACGCTCTGCCTGCAGACAGAGAGTCAGTCTTTATCCTGGCATTAAAAGCGATACCCCAACAATCCTCGGTGGAAATGAGCATAAATCAGGCAAGTGGTCAAATGGTGCTGGCGCTGCAAAATAACCTTAAGCTTTTTTATCGCCCTGAAGGATTACCCTTGATAAGTAGTGATGAGCGCGCGAAACAGCTGAAGTTTTCCCGGCAGGGGAAGACCTTAACGATTAATAATCCGACGCCCTACTATCTCACCTTGAGTAATGTCTACGCTGACACTCAGCTATTGTCATTGGGTAATCGACAAATGATTGCGCCGTTCTCCAGTGAGTCTTATGAGATAGCAGAAAGTCATTTTAAAACAGTGCGCTGGCAGCTTATTGACGATAATGGAATAAAGGGCGCGATACAGACTCAGAACCAGGGATAGGGGACTGAATATATTAATTTTTATGACTTGAGATATTACTCAGGTCGTAAGCATAGCTGATTGATAAATGGATTTGGATAAACTATGCAGAATACTAAACGGTTTTTTATATATAAGCACATCCATGCTATCACTTTTTTCCGTGTTAGTTTATTAAGTACCAGTGTGATATTCGGACTGGCCTCGCAAGCCTATGGTGAAGACTATTTTGATCCCAGCTTCTTGAGCATCACAGGCGAGAAGAGCCCGGTCGATTTATCCGTATTTACGCAAAAAGGTGGGGTGGCGGAAGGCGAGTATACGGTATCAGTATTCGTTAATTCCCAGCCAGTCGGGCAATTTACACTTCATTTTAAAAAGAATGACAGCCAGGTTATTGCTCCACAATTAACATCTGCACTTCTTGAGTCATGGGGAGTCAATGTTGCGAATTTATCGGCATTTAAGTCGTTATCAACCGAGGCGCCGATTAACCATTTAGCCACTTATATCCCGCAAGCGACGACTAAACTGGATCTGGCTCGTTTACGTCTGGATATCAGTATTCCGCAAGTGGCGATGACTCCGGGCTATGGCCAGTACGTTAACTCAGAATTGTGGCAGGACGGCATTCCTGCTCTGATATTTAATTACTCCTTGAGTGGTGGACAAAACCGTAATCAGAGTATTACCCAGAATAATCTGTTTGCTTCTGTACGTGGAGGAGCCAACCTCGGAGTATGGCGTTTACGCAGCACTATGACTCATACCCGATCAGAGCAGAGTGGTCAGGCTAACGCGACACAACAGAATACCCAATTTACCAATACCTATTTGTCCCGTGATATTAAAGCATGGCGTTCAAGTATCCTGGCCGGGGAATCCAGTACCGGCGGTGAGATCTTTGATAGCATTGCGTTTAAAGGGATAAAACTGACTTCTAATGAACAGATGTTACCCAGTCAGTTACGTGGCTATGCTCCCGCGATCAATGGGGTGGCGAATACCAACGCTCGAGTTACGGTACGGCAAAATGGTAATGTGGTCTATGAAACCTATGTTGCCCCGGGTCCGTTTTATATCAATGATATTCAGCAGGCGGGGCTGTCAGGTGACTATGATGTCACGGTGACGGAAGCTGATGGGACTGAGCGTCGCTTTCTGGTGCCTTACTCCTCATTACCTATGATGTTGCGCCCTGGTGGTTGGAAATATGAATTAACGGCGGGACGGTATAATACTTCACAGACCCGAGGTTCTCGTGAGTCTGATTTTATCCTCGGAACAGCAGTTTATGGGTTGCCGGCGGGGGTGACGGTGTACGGCGGTTCACTGGTGGCCAAAGACTATCAGGCACTCAGTGCTGGCTCGGGTATTTCTCTGTGGAACTTTGGTGCAGTCTCTGCTGATGTCACTCATTCGATTGCTAAATTCAATACCTACCCTGATCCGTCAGAGAGTAAAACGGGGCAATCTTACCGGATACGTTATTCGAAGAGTCTGCTGTCGACCGGAACCTCGGTTGATCTTACGGCTCTGCGTTATTCAACCGAAGAATATTATAGCTTTAATGAATTTAATAGTCAGGGCTACCATCTGGAAGAGGGGATGAACCCATGGACATTACAGCGCCGTCGCAGCAGTTTTCAAACCCAGGTAAGTCAGCGTCTCGCTGATTATGGAACCCTGCGTTTTCGCGCCAACCGCGATAGTTTTTGGGGCGGAAATAAAACCTTAACGGGACTGTCTCTGGGCTACAGTGGTTCGTTCAAAGGGGTGAACCTGGGGATCAATTATAATATTGACCGTATTAATGACACTAACGGGCAGTGGCCGGAAAATCGGCAAATCAGCGCCAGTGTCAGTATTCCGCTGCGTATTTTTGGCCCGTCACAGAACCTGAGCTCTGCTTATGCCACAACAATGATAAGCAATGATAACCACGGACGCACGCAAAGTCAGACAGGTGTGAGTGGCAGTATGCTGGATAACGCCGCCTCTTACAGCCTGTCACAAGGTTTTGCTAATCAGGGGCAAGCGTCTGTCAGCAATGCCAATATAGGTTACCAGGGAAGCAAGCTCAGCTTTAGTAGTGGGTATAGCTACAGTAGTACCTCTCGCTCGCTCAATATGAACGCCAGTGGCGGCATGTTAGTCCATGGTGGCGGTGTGACATTATCGCGTGTTATGGGCGACTCAGTGGCATTGGTGAATGCCCCAGGGGCATCAGGAGCCAGCCTCTCCAGCGGTAATACTACCCTGGACTGGCAAGGTTATGCGGTTGCATCCTATCTATCTGACTATATGAGAAACAGCGTTGGCATAGACCCTACTACGCTACCTGAAAATGTCGATATTGTGCAGTCCAGTGTCAATGTTTACCCGACAAAAGGTGCGGTAGTAAAAGTGGATATTGCCACCAGAGTGGGTTATCAGGTGCTGCTGACACTGACTCAGCAGGATGGCAAACCGGTGCCTTTTGGGGCTATCGCCACTCTGCAGACTGAGTCAAAGGTGGATAATGTGAGCGGTATTGTGGGGGATATGGGGCAGGTATATCTGGCTGGCCTTCAGGAAAAGGGGCAGTTACTCGTCAAATGGGGGGAAGGTTCCACTCGTCAATGTCAGGTGGCATTCAACCTGGCAGGACTCAGTGTTAGCCAGGATAGCCCAATCAGACAGGCGAATTATATCTGTGAAGGTTAATGTTGAGTAGGGTGAAATTATAAATTAATCAACATGATATAACTGACTCTATGTCGGTCTGAGTCAATATGGATATGGCTTGATAAGCTCAACCCGAATATATGGAAGGAGAGATAAGTGAGACAGATATTTATGGATTGGAATAGAGCAAATAAAAGATTTTTTTCTGGGTGGATTATTTTCCTCTACAGCGCTGTCTCTGTCGCAGCCGGTACTGATCCAAGTGGGACTTATTATACAGGGGGCGGTGTCGTATGGTCCGGTGATGTAGTCAGCCATTCTGTGACTGGTCAGAATTATTCTTGTTCTGGGGAGGGAATGGGGATCGTCTTATACGAGAGACTGTCGACAACCGGAACATTTAATCAGTCAGGCGAAAGTTTGAGTGGAAGAGGGGGAATAGAGCTGGCAAAAGACGTGGTAATATCGTTGACAGGTAATGTATCTTACGACGCAACAGGCAACGTAGCAAACAACGTAACAAACATAAAGGGCTCGATGGTTTTTGGTCTGTATGGGGCTGTTTCAACTGGGAATAATGTATATTACAGCAACCAAGGGGATGCTTATCTGCGCGGTGTATACTCAACAGAAAATCAGCTTGATATACTAGGCAATGTTAATGCTTCTGCGAACCTTCGAGCAGAACTTTATATCGGGCCAAATGCGACACCGGGAACCTATAATACGGGTGAAATATCACTGAGTATGTTTTGTCGCACAATAAGTCTTTATCCGGTCACTACAGGGGCACAATTTACGGTTGTCAAGGCAGCCTTGACTTGTAATATCGCCACTCCCCCGGTGGTTAATTTTGGTCGTATCAATATTGCTGGATCCGCTAATGGTAGTTTACTAGGTTCTGGGGACAGTACTATCGATATCAACTGTACCACTCCTGGAGCAGGGGCGACGACAGATATGAAAATATCGTTTACAGGAAGCTATGAGGGAACTTACTGGGGACGGCTTTCTCTGACCAATACCAGCAATAAAACTATGGCCTATATCAGAGGGCAGTATATCAGCGGTAGCGCAACCTGCACTGCGAACTCTGAGCGGGAAATTGGATTTGACGGATCCAGTGGAACTAAGACATTGAATAATGTGGGAGCGGGCCTGACAAGTGTTCCAGTCTCTTGGTCACTATGCAGTAATGGTTCTCAGTTGCTTGGGGACGGATCCGCTCAGGCGACGGCGCTTATCGAGTGGGAATAAAAGCGGCAGTTGTGGTCTTATTTGTTATAAAACGGCATCGCTGATTGAGCGATGCCGTTTGTGTTATTAAGACTGACATACCCGTCATACTTCAAGTTGCTTGGGTGTTGCTTTCATTTCTGCAGCCGAATCACATAGTCTGTCTATGCTCATTGCCTGAAGAAATTCAGCGCTTACAAGCAACTCGAATTATTTTGGATATACACCTCCTGAATAAAGAGATAAGTATTATTTTTTATTATTCGGTTTTAGCTGCTCGCCCTCTTTCAGCGCAAACAGTTCCTCATCGCGAGTCGATATGCGAGCCGAGCCGTCAGGCATACGATAAGCACCCTCGGTAAAACCAGAACCATTCAGGAAAGGTGCTACTGCCCCTGGTTTATTTTGCAAGACTGCCTCGAGAGCCAGCAGGGCATAAGGTGCGATATTATCGACATTGGCATATTTAATCTCTTTATTATCAACAAAGAAACCATTTAGCCGTTTGTTTTCAATAATATTATCTGCGACCTTTTCAGCTAAGTTGAGATAGGTTTTCTGTCCGGTAACCTGCCAGAGGTCTATCAAGGCAAAGATGGTGTAAGGATCACTATTGCTGGTGCCCATATTGAGTTTCGCATTCTTGCCACCAGGTTCACCGATATCGCCCAGTCCCTGTCCTTTGGCAATTCCACGAACCGCTTTCCACAGCTCACTATCTTGCTCAAGGTCATAGGCTCGTGCAAAAGAGAGCAGGAATTCGCTACCTGCTGGGTAAGGCTTCAGTTCGGTTCCTTTTTTACCGTAATAACCATCGCGAGGCAGAACATAATTCGACAGATCGGTACCGTTTGCCAGCATCGGTCTGAAGGTATTGTTACTTTCATCATAGGCATAATGGGCAAAGGCTTTCAGACCATCGATAGTCCATTTTTTCAGTTCTGTTCCTTGACTGCCTAACTCATTGGCCAGTGCCAGTTGCATCAGGGCATTTTCAGAATAGATAGTGCTGGTGCGTCCTTTCAGCATCATATTACCTTCCAGTGCATCCGGGCCGAATTCCGGACCAAACTGGCGCTGGGCACGATCGCCAAATTTTGAATGGGTATTACTGTCGTCAGTGGGTTTCTCACGTTGTAGTGCTTGAGTAAACTGATAAACACCCAGCCCGGTTTTTTTATCCCGAGGTAAGACATATTGTTCCGCTAAGCGTTTAGCCCAGACTAACGCTTCGGGTTCATTATTGTATTTAGAAAGTAGTGCCGCAGAGTAAATCAGATCGTTTCCGGCATTCAGGAAACTCAACCCTTTAGTGGCAAAGAAAGGGGGTTGCTGGACAAAACTACTTTTCCACAACTCACCCATCGGTTTGTTATATTCTCCGTGGCGACTGGTCTCCATAATATTCCAGTCATAGACATGCGCATTCCAGAAGCCGCGAATAAAACGTACCGTTGGTTCTTTATCCACGGTAAACATCATTTCATAGTAAGGGTAAGCATTCTTTAATTCGTGAACTTGTTCTTTCTCACTGGGACCTTCCGGTTTTAGTGATTTCAAATCAACAAAGCGATGCCCACCCCAGATCAGCAATCCGCTGTTATCCTGGTAGTTGTCAAAATAATATTTTGTCGTTTCTTCTGCGCGTTGTTTATATTTCTCATCACCCGTCAGATTACTGAGGCCAACCAGAACACGCATCAGGTTTTGTTGAGCTGAGAAGTTAGATAACACAGCAGTGCGGCCGTCAGGGAAGATCCACTCCATCTGTTCGCCGGTTCTAGGGTCAACACCACTCGCTAGCAGAGGCGTAGGCGTGGTGCCATGATATTTATCTCCTGCTTTATCCAGCACAGTATCGGCAAAGGTTTTGACTGCCTGCAGGCGCTGTTGGCTATCGGCCAATACAACGGAGCTAGTCGTAATAAGGAGTACACAGCAAAGGCGTAATGAGAATCGGGTATTCATAACAAATCCTATTGAAGTTGTGATGACGGCCAGTCAGAAAAAACATTTTTTACACTGTATTGCTCGGCTTGAGAGGCGCTCATAGCATATTTTTCGCCACCCTGATTCGCACCAGGCCCGCGGCTGCCGTATTCATAGAAACGGCTATCCTCGGGGTGGAACCAGGTCTTCTCGCCGGCTTTATCTTTACCGGACATTTTGTCCCAGCCATAAATATGGTCATCGATTTCGCTGTTAATAAAAACAGATAAACCAATAGCCTGTGGATCAGCATAGCGCCCATCATCAAACTGAGTGGTAGGGTGCCACGGGCGTCCAAGGGCAAAACTTTTTGCCGGAACACCGGGTTCTTTCAATAATTTACTGTCGATAAAAATCAGCCCGTAGGGAGCGTTCACATTGGTTGAAGGGGCAGTGATATACCCAAGAGGAGGTGCCATATCTCCTCTTGCTCGGGCAATGATGTCGCAGCGTTCAAAAACTGCAGTTCCGGAGCCAAAGATAAAGTCGACATGGCCGCTTATTGTGCAGTCGGTAAAGTAGCTTCTGCTGCCTGTTTTGCTATAAAACGTATCCTGATATCCTTCCAGGCGAACATGTCTGAAACGCGCTTCATCAACATTATCTGCCACCAGTAATGCTACCGCCTGGGTGTCTTTCAGTTTTTGCGGGGAATCATCAGGAAGTGCCTGGTTCGCAGGGAAATCAAAACTATTACGTACGGTGAGATTTTCTAGCGTCACGCCATTAGCTTTAATTTCTACGGTGCTGGTACGGGATGTACCTAATTTTTTGCCCGTACTATCAAGCTGACCAGCAGGAGTATTGGCTTCGATAATGGTTTTATCTTCTGACTCGCCCACCAGTGTCACAGGTTTATCAATCACCAGACGTTCTTGCCAGCTGCCATCTGTCACCAGAATACGCCAGGGTTTTCCTTCGGCTGGAGCGGCGTCCAGAGCTTGTTTAACGGAGCCAAAATGCCCGGCTTCAGGGGATGGCGAAACTATTGCATCCCATTGTAAAGAAGCTAAGGCCTGGGTTGAGCACAGTACTGCTCCACCGAGTAACAAAGTGATAAATAGATTTCTGTTCACTATTTTTCCTTTCTGATGGATGCTTATCAGCTATATCTGACGGCACTGTTAGAAATCTCTTTTCTCTTATGATGAGGATGATTGCCAGTGTCTCGTTAAGCGAAAAAAGCAGGATTTTTGTTCTGTATTGTCTCGAGTGAAGAAGATCTTTCAGTGAAGTGAGTAAATTAAAACGGCAGCATCAAAAAGTTTTAGATTAAGTTTCTTTCTGATGTGCCGTTTTAGCCATATTATGCATGGCGTCTGATATAGCTCATATCAGGGTAATACAGTCTCTGGAAGGGCTTCACTTGAGTTAACATCAACCTCAATCAGCGCACTCCATTTATTGGCGTTGGTACCATTAACATTGATCTTCAGATAACGTGCATCACGCGGCGTTTTCAGAACGAATTTTTCGCCTTTATCATATTTATCTGATGTTTCTAAACCACTGGCTAACGGTGTCCAAGTGCTATTATCAGTAGAGGTTAATAAATCAAACTTAAGCCGACGCTCAGTAGGTTTAAATGGGATTAGTACAATATTACTAATCTTCATATCACTTTTTAATTTTAACGTCGCTGAATTACCAGTTCCATTAACCGCCCAACGGGTTTTGATATTACTATCAATCATATTTTCCGGTCGGTGATTTTTATCTTCATCAAATCCCGTTGCGGTAACACTTTCAAAATTGTTAGCAAAGGCTAAACCTGAGCACAGAACCAGAGTTGATGCAGCCAACAGACTTAGCAAACCACGTTTCTTTAATGACATAAACCCTCCGCTACAAGGAGAAATAAAATGAGATTCTCTAGGTATTCACATTACTCAAAAGATGACTTATCTAATTCGATTATTTTATTAGAATGTTTTTCTTACCGCTAATTTATAGAACATTCTGTTTTTATCTTCTGAGGATACACCGCTATAGCTTTCAACTTTCGCTGTTTGCCAGTAAACCTCACCGAGAAGACTGACTGACGGTATGATTTCATAGCTAGCAGTTGAACCAATTCTCACTTCATCTTTGCTTCTGGTTTTGCCACTGTCTTTAGCAAAATTGATGTTTTCAATATTCTCTTCTTTATAGGATAAATCATATCGAATAAACGGACCAAAACTCAGGTTACTGGTTGCCTTAACATCATAGCCCAGTCGTAACTGCCATCTGTCATATTTTGAAGAGTACTGAGAGTACTTTCTTTCATTATAGATAGAGGACCAGACAGTGTTGTTACCGTTTATTTTGTACTTAACACCTAATAACTGAAGTTCCTGGTAATAATCATTATTATAGTTGTTGGTACCAAGTTGACCTTTAACGTAGCTGCTGTCTTTTCTTGATTCTTGTTTAGTCTGCACAAAGACAGGAGCGACAAACCCACTCAGATAGAGACTGAATTGATCATTGATTTTATAGGTCATATTAGGTAAGAAACGTAGTTCAAATTTACGTTTATCTTGCCTGCCGGTATTGTCGTTGTTGATTTTCCAGTCTTCATAGCGGAAACCTACGGATGGGGCAAAACTAAAATCACCACTTTTCCAAGTATAACCTTTAACGAAGAATTCAAAGCGATCACGATCAGTTTTAAATCTATCTTTCTGAGTTTCTGCATCCTTTTTACCGTATTGATCCTGATACATATATTTCATAGAAATATTTAGTTTTGAATCATCAATAGGGTTAAAACTGGTTGCGACATAAGGCATGAAAGCATCAGAGGTCTTGTATTGATCACTTGTATAGCGTTCGTTCTCAAAACCCAAATCAACCGTTGCTGCATAGGCGTTAGTAGATAAGACAATCAATAAAGCTAATACTTTTTTTTGCATAGTATTTACCTTGTTTTAGATCAGAGATCACCATTTTTATAATTAATAACTTCATCAATCTAAACCACTCACAAAAAAAATCATTATAGATCAATTAAGTGGTGCAATTATTAATTATAGGTATTGTTATAACTTAAAAAAATAAATTTAACTTAAATAGATGGATATAAATATATCGCGCACTAATTTAATAGCCGCCTTAACAGGAGCTTATTATTTTCGTTTTAGGCAGTCTAACCATTGATAATATTTTAGTTTATTTCATTCATCATCCTGGTCTGTTACTTGCATCAAGACTAACAATGCAATGTATTGTTAGCCTGTAAAATGCTATCAGTCGTATGTTAATTACATTGAGATTTTTAGCTATGCTACGTGATGGTAAAAATCTTCAAAACAAAATGAAACGTTATTTCAATATACTGCTTTATATTGATTGTGAGGAAAAGGTGTTTTTAATCATAATGTGATACACCTCAAGTGATATTTTGAAATTGTATTTCAAAAACAAGGAAAGTTCATTTTGTGGTGAATTATTGTTATCTGGTTGTGATTTTACGTATTGAATAATGGCAACACTTCATGATTTTCAAGGGAGTAGTAAAGGATCTTAATCACATATTTATAAAAAATAAAAATATAAAACTTTGTCAGGGAGGTGATAAATAGACGTTCTATGGCATCTGCCATAAGCTATGCAGGATAATGTGATGTGTAAGTTTTTAAGGGCATTACAAATAGAAAACCTGCCGCTAATGAAACCACGGCAGGTGAGGGTAGACACATTTTTAACGAACGGTTAGCGCATCGCGCGTTTCAAAATACGGTTGCCTTGACGTTCAAACTCTTCTGCTGCTTCTGCCACAGTTTTCTGACCGTAGTCGATATATTGCAGAGTCGAACCGAACAGGGTAACCAATTGTGGGTCATCAAAATAAGGAGAAACGGCTAGTTTATTTGGTAACGACTGAGCCAGTTTTAGTCCTGCAACTGCAGGATCGCTATCTTTAATGACGCCCTGAGCAGATAAGTGAGTAACTGCCGCGTTGCTTAATGGAACACCACGCTCCAGTCCCAGTGCTTCGATACCTAGCTTGTTGTTCAACAGGAAGTTGATCACCATAGCTGCTTCTTTTGGATGCTTAGTCGTTTTACTGATTGAAAGCATCTGAGCAGGTTTAAAGAACAGACCGGCATCTGTTGCTCCTGGCAGCATAGGATAAGATCCTAATTCCAGTTTCGCAGGTGGTTTCAGGTTATCGGAGTATTTGGTGATGGTTGAGTTCCACATATAGGTACCCCCCCATTCACCTTGGATCCACGGTTTCATCTCGTACATGTTGCTCTTACCAAATGAGGCATAATATTTGGTGTCAGGCATTACATGACTATCAACGAGCTTTTTGTACATTTCAAACAGCTCAACCCACTGTTCTTTGCTGTAGGCGAATTTTTTACCGTCAAGATCGATTGCCGCGATATTGTACTTCTGAATCATATATGAATTGAGTAAGGCAAAAGTATCCTGATGTTCCAGGACTACAGGGAAATATTGTTTGCCCAGTTTCGTTTCGAATGTTTTGCCAGCCGCAAGTAGGTCTTCCCAGTTTTTAGGATAATCGATTCCAGCTTGTTTCCACGTTTGATCATTAAAATAGAAAACACGCGCAGTCACAGAGATAGGAATGCCGTTTAATTTACCGTCTACAGTAGTGAACTGGAGATCCTGTGGCTTAAAGTTAGATAAACCTAACTCATCTTTAAGCAGATTCAGGTTATAAAAACCATTTCCTGTTTTCGAGAAAATAGGTAACCAGTTCCAGTTAGTTTGCATAACGTCTGGTTCAGTACCACCGGCAATCTGCGTGGTCAGGCGTGATAAATGACCATCCCAGCCGGTATATTCAGCTTTGACATTGATATTCGGGTGAAGCTTGTGAAACTCTTCCAAAGCTTTCAGCGTGACTTGATGTCGACCATTTCCTCCCCACCATGACATGCGTAAATCGATATCATCTGCTGCAAAAGCACTACCTGCCGACATGACTAATGTAGAAGCAATCAAGGTACTCAATAGCATTGTTTTCATTATGAGCTACTCCTGTTAGATAGAGAGGTTTTCTTCTGTTTTTGAATCAAAAATATGGCATTTATCCATATCAAATTTAAAATAAATTGGACGATTGATCCCCTTCGCAAGAATAGGTTTTGCGTCATCAGATGTAATGCGGCAGGTCAGTTCAAAGTTATCGATTTTCAGATAAACAAAGAACTCATGTCCCATATTTTCTACACGGACAATTTCACCGGTTGCATTACTATCGCCAAAGGGTTCATCGGCGATGCTGACAAATTCTGGGCGAATACCAAAGAAGACTTCCTGGTCTTTATACGCTGCAACTTTTTCCGCTTTTTGTGCGCTCAAAGCCAGGATATTGTTACCAATCGTGATGAACATTTGCCCATCTTTTTCAATCAGTTTGCTCTTTTTAATGTTCATTTCTGGAGCACCGATAAAACCGGCAACAAACATATTTTTAGGGCAATGATAGAGATTATCCGGGGTATCTACCTGCATGATATGACCCAGCTTCATCACGCAGATCCTGTCTCCCATGGTCATGGCTTCGGTCTGATCGTGGGTAACATAAACCGTTGTTGCAGGCTTGCCGCTCTGCTTCAGCTGTTTATGCAGGTCAGAAATACGAATACGCATCGACGCACGAAGTTTGGCATCAAGGTTAGAAAGAGGTTCGTCAAACAGGAATACATCCGGTTTTTTAACAATCGCACGACCCACTGCTACACGCTGTGCCTGTCCGCCGGATAACTGACGTGGCAGTCGGTCCAGCAACTCATCGAGTTCAAGAATTTTGGCCGCTTCGTTAACTTGGCTCTCAATTTCTTTTTTCGGCATTTTGCTGAGTTTCAGGCCAAATGCCAGGTTTTCACGCACCGTCATATGAGGGTAAAGGGCATAGTTCTGGAAAACCATGGCAATACCGCGCGATTTTGGCGCCAGGTTATTGACCACACGATCGCCGATACGTACTTCACCACCGCTGATAGTTTCAAGGCCCGCTAACATGCGCAGGGTAGTTGATTTTGCACAACCGGAAGGACCGACAATGACCATGAATTCACCATCTCGAATGGTCAAATCAATGTTATGTACAGCCTTGAAACCGTTTGAATATACTTTTTCTAATTTATTAAAAATAACTTCAGCCATGATATTGTTCCCTATTAACCTTTAATTCCGCTGCTAGTGGCACCCTGAACAAAATAGCGTTGTGCCAGGAAGAAGATGATGATTGATGGCAGAATAGAGATACTTGCCATAGCTAAAATCTCATTCCATGGTGCGCCCTCGGTGACATCGATGGACATTTTTAATGCTAATGCAATCGGGTATTTATCTACGCTATAGACATAAATCAGCGGACCGATAAAGTCGTTCATTGACCACATGAACTGGAACAATGCGACGGAAATAATAGCCGGTTTTAAAATCGGCACTACCACATACCACAGCACTTGAAATGAGTTACAGCCGTCAATTTGTGCGGCTTCTTCCATATCGCGTGGAACACCGCGCAGGAACTGAACCAGCATAAAGACAAAGAATCCTTGAGTAGCAAAAGCCATCGGTAAATACAGTGGCAGATAGCTATTCAACATACCCATTTCACGGAACATCAAATACTGAGGGATCAGCAGTACAGTACTTGGCAGCAACATAGTCGTTATCAGTGTGGCAAACCAAAACTTTTTAAACGGAATTTCAAATCGTGCAAAGCCATATGCCACAACGGTGGAAGAAATAATGGTCAGAATAACTTTCGGGATAACATACTTAAATGTATTCAGCATGTAGTGTCCGAAAGTATATTCAGTACCTGTTTTCCAGCCATTAACAAAACCATCGCTGGTTGGATTATCAGGCCATAAACCGAGAGTAGTAAAAATCTCATGGTTAGGTTTAAAAGATGCTGAGAACATCCAGACTAACGGGTATAGCATCAGCAGACCGACAATAAGGAGTATGACATAGCGAATAGAGGCGCTAATTTTTTCCCGACGCAGCGTGCGCAGAACTTCCTGCTCAGCTAAATTTAATTTTTGTTTCGGGGTCATGGATTGTTGGATATCAGCCATTTTTGCCTCCCTTATCTGCAGAGTAGAATACCCAGTATTTCGATGACTTAAAGGCGATGGAGGCAAAGACCGCCACAACCAGGAACAATACCCATGCTAGTGCAGCACCGTAACCCATCTCAAAATACTTAAACGCGGTATCGTAGATATAGAGCGAGAACAGGTAGGTATAATGTGTCGGACCGCCGCCAGTGATGATGTACGGTGCGGTAAACTCCTGGAATGCCTGTGTTGTCTGCATTATGAAGTTAAAGAAAATCACCGGTGTAATCAGCGGAATCGTCACTTTAGTAAACATTTGCCATTTAGAGGCACCGTCAATCATTGCTGCTTCGTACTGGGATTGAGGTACGTTTTGCAATGCGGCAAGGAAGATGACCATTGCTGAACCGAACTGCCAGACACGCAATAAAGTAACGGACATTAATGCCAGTGAAGGTTCGCCTAACCAGTTAATAGGGTCTAAACCAAATACCCCAATAAAACTATTCAGTAATCCATCAATTGCAAACAATGCACGCCATAACACGGCAATGGCAACTGAGCTCCCGAGAATGGAAGGAATGTAATACGCAGTTCTGAAGAATCCTATTCCGCGTAATTTAAAATTCAGAACAAAAGCAATACCAAGTGCAAAAGCCAGTTTCAATGGTATGGTTAGAAAAACGTAGGCAAAAGTAACCCCCATAGACTTCCAGAAGAGTGAGTCTTCCGTCAGCATATAGCGGTAGTTTTCCAGACCAGTAAATTCTGGAGGGTTTATTAAGTCATACTCGGTAAAGCTGAGTATGAAGGAGGAGACAAATGGGAAAGCCGTAAAGATTATCAACCCTAAAATATAAGGTGATATCCAGGCTAATCCCAGCATTCTGTTTTCATTCATGTAGTACCTACTTGGTATCAATTGTTTAAAAACTATTACGAAATGGGATCGTTATATCACTTATTTAAAATATTAAAGCTGCATCTCAACAAGAGATTTTGTGATAAATTCTTTTTTATAAAACATCGTTTCATTTTATGTGGATTTGATGTCGGAGTCATTCAATGGATGATAGAAATGTGATCTAAGTCGAAACAGTGTTTTACTATTTATTTGGATACGGTGTTTTAAAGATAAAATAAAGATACAACAGTCAATTTATTAAAAAAAAGTGTGATTCAATCCTCATTTGTGACAATCAAATAAATTTTTTTCATCATCTACTTTGCAATATCTAGAATCTCAACTAGCTGTTGTGAGCGCTATGTTCAGACATCAATGTATAGACTTATGCCTGTAGTCCTGCATGATGTGGGCTATACAGCATCATGATGTGGTGAGTCTCGTAAAAAGTAGTTCTCTGGTATCGGATATGTTAGTTGGATGATATCGGTATTCGATATGTAGCAGTGCTAGAACCGATTGATGAAATTTCTGTATCTGTAGGGGAATATTTAGCGGTAGAATAGAGGCTTTATTTTTAATATCTGCTCCAGCAATATTAATGCTGGAGCAGATTAACGCGATTTATTAACTCAGATTTTGGTTAAGTTTTAACAGGAAATCGGGATAGATGATTTTGCCATTTTCATCTCTGGAGATAACAATATCTTTAGGTATTCCACCGATATCTTTTGATGTTAGTGTTTTGTTATCAGTAGCGATAACTTGCTCGCCAAAATAATCTTTAACTTTATCTTCCCAGCTATCGCGGATGGAGTAGTTATTTTTAAAGATAATTTGTGATGCAATTGTATATGGGTTAGATCTCAGTATGTAATTATAACGTGCGTTATTTATCGATATATTATTTTCGATAATTAATGAGCCAGTATTAAAATTATCTGTAAAGCCATCCATATTGTTATTAAATGCTATGGAATTGATAATTTTATGATCGACAGGCTGACCTTCGCCACCGATTTTAAAACCATTTCCAATACTACCTTTCAATATATTTGGTTTGCTAAACGGCAAGCCGTTGGCATAGGCAATAGAATTTTCAATGGTTACTGGGGCATTTGGACCATCTTCAATTTTATTAAAGAAATCCCAGCCATCATCAGCATTGTTATGAGAAATACAGCCTCTGAACACATTTCCAGGCCCAACACCTAACTTCGCTGCAAATCCATCGGCATTAATACCAGACAAATCAAGATTGTTGTAGGAGTCAGAATCCAGAATTAAATTATGTGCAGGCCATAATTGACGATTTTTATCTTTAGCGGTAATAGCAATACCAGTATCATCATTATTTCTGGCGATAACACGTTCAACAATATTGTGACTACCTGATATTCTCAGATAAGCAGGTTTATTTTGAGTGTTATCAACGTTGCCATCAAAAACGATATCTTTCAGATGCCAGTAACTTGCATTCAGGTTAAATGTGCTATTAACAAAGACTGCTTTATGTTTATTGATAGCAACAATGGATTTTAGCTGTTCAGGCAATCCACTCACTTCACGCGCAAGCATCAGCCCGTCGTACTGACCATCATTCAGATAGATCTGTCCACCTGGAGCCAGAAACGTAACTGCGGTTTTTAAATCAACAGGATCCGCTTTGGTTCCTTTGGCATCAGTTTTACAGTCAGTACAGACATAAATTTCTGACAGATTAGCAATGTTACTCGAGACACTTTCAACCTGGATAGTCTGTTGGGTTTCAACGCCATTGACCAGATAATTAACAGTGAAGGTATTTGCACCCTGATTAAGAGTGACCGGGAACTGAATCAGCTCTCCACCCTTAACCGCTTTTTTCTGCTCACTTCCTTCAAGGGCAACAGTTCCCGCCTGGTTGGCTAAGAGTTGCAGAGTGGTAGCATTACCAACAATTTTAGTTGGTGAGGATAGAAGTAATTCAGGAGCGATTTTTTTCCCTGTGTTGGTTTTTCCAGGAGCGAGCTTCGCGTAGTCAACCAAATCTTTTCCTGGCTGGAAATGCGCATTTTTTACTTCCAGTTTTGCATTTCGTGAAGCAAAAAATCCTAACGAGATCGACTTATTATCTTGCTGATTCATGAAGCCAGCATAGTCATCAATACTCCATGACTTCTTCTCTTTGCTGTCACTATCAACCGTAGTGAGAATAAATTGATTTGCTGTGCGTTCAATTGTCATATGAATATTAGTTTTTTCAGTAAAGTTAATATTCTTAACAATTGCTTGTTTCTTTATGGAAATACCTTCATTACCCCAGGAGTTTTTTACACCTTCGCGAAGAATGGAAGTTATCTGTACTAAATTATCGTTCTTTTTATTTTGCGTAACGAAAGCATTCATCAGAACATTCGAGGCCTGAGGAAATTCTTCAAATCCTGCTGACTGAGGTTCCTGACGTGGGGTACCGATAATGTCTCTGACAAACAAACCTGCAGCTTCTTGTGCAGCAGGTGACTTACCATCGACTTCAGGACCTATTTGTTCCAGGGTCAAGTCTGCTTCAAATAAAAATGTCTGATTAATCGGGACTGAGGTGTAAAACACCGTCATGCCATCATGCGAGTTCGCAATTTTGCCACCGCGACTTTCAATAAAAAAGTCACTTGGTAGTGGATAGGCTTTACCGGGTATCAAAAAATCGTTACTTCCAGTAATCCAGGCGTTGTTCCGACCTATCTTGGCAGGGTCAATCAGTGACGAGAAATTTAAGTCAGTCGACTGCCCAAAGGCAGCCACTTTCCACTCTTGGGCAAATGCAACACTACATAGAGAACTTAGACAAACAGAGAGTAAGATAATATTTTTTTTCATGTTTAAATAGCCTCAGCTTTAGTTGTGTATTTAAAGCCAACGTTGTTATTACCAAAGCATTCATCGTATTCATAGCCAGTCAGTTCTTTTACTAACACTCTGACTTCTGGCGTAGCATCTTCTTTTCTACCGCCTTGTTTTAAGCGTGCTAACTCTTGGGTAACTTCAGCGTGAGATTCTTTATCTAATTTCATTTTTACTGAGAAATAGATGCCGATCAAAGCCATACCAGCAACACCAAAAATCATTACACCATTGATAGCATTAACGGCACTTTCCGGCTGATGATGAATACCAGACTCAAAACCAAACAGACTTAGTACGACACCTAAACAAAATACAACAGTTGCTCTCATTAGCTTGCCGGCCATGATCATGGCGCCAGCATACAAACCCTCACGACGTCTTCCGGTTAAAACTTCATCGACATCAGCAAGGAATACGTAAACGCTCCATGGAATGTAATACACGCCACCAGTACCTAAACCGAACCAAATAGTGATACCGACGATAACCCAAGTTAAATGAGGGAGGTTTAAGTAGAAAACACCGACATAACCTACAACCGAGGAAACAACAATCAAAATGGCGACAATAAACGGGCGTTTAAATCCACGCTTGGCACACCACATCATAAAGAATGCGGTAGAAACAAGCTGACAGATACTGCTTAACGAGTTCATCTCAGAAACAAAAGTACGCGGTTGTTCTAAGTTGAAAACAATAAAGTAGGTAAAGGTGGCAGTGAATAGCCATTCAGCACCAAAACCAAACAAATACATTCCAAGATGAGTACGGAATGTTTTTAATTTGAAGGTAGAAAAAAGGTCTGTGAATAATTTACGGAACCCTTCCACAAACCCATGGGTAGATTCATCAGCAACTTCTTCTTTAGGTCTCTCCCAGCTATTGCAATAAAGCATGATCAGCGCAATAACCATAATAATTGCGTAGGTCACCCCGGTCAGGAAAAAGGGGGTCGCTGAATCTTTATTAAAGAAGTAGAAGAAAATACCAGGTATTGCGGCCGCTAAAAAGTTAGCAACTTTACCAAACATTGCCTTAGAGCCAGTCAGATAGGTTCTCTGATTAAAGTCTTTCGTCATTTCAACGGGTAATGTGTTGAAAGGGATCATTATCATGGTATAAACGACTTCAAATATTATATATGTCGTCAGGTAATACCAAAAACTCATTCCGTTGACCCATAGCATGGGGTAGATAATCATGCATGGAATAGCAATAAGTATAAAGAAACGACGACGTCCAAAACGACGTCCTAGCTTACTCTGGTTGAAGTTATCAGTAATAAAACCCATCAGTGGATTTAAAATGACATCCAGATAAGTAGCTATTGAAAATATGATTGTCGCTTCAAAAACTGAAAGCCCACAGAATGTCGTATAAAAATAAAGCAGCCAGGCACCGCTGATGGCGATGGCACCACTGCCGATCAGATTTCCGCTACCATATGAAAAACGCGTAATGGCAGTAATACTTCTTTCTTTATCAATCATTTAACTCGCCTATTATAAAACAGTGAATCCGTTTTAACATCAATGGAAGGTTAACTATTAATTAATGAAACATTGTTTCAATAATATGCCTGGCGAGGTTTTTTAAGAAAGTTTTTATGTAAAGTATGTGATGTACTTCAAAATTATTTTTGTATTAAACAAATGTTTTACAAAAAATGTTAGAGGTTACTTTATTTTATTTTTGTTCTGTTATTGCGTTCTGAAAATATATTTCACTTAAAAAATATAAGAAGGTTAAATGTTAATTATGTTAAAAAATAAAACATCCAATAATTCGTTAAAAATGACTTTATTGATTTTATAATGTTAATAAATATGGGGGGTATTAGTTATTGTTTGGCAAAAGGGTCAATCCCTTTTTTTGTCAGGACTGTAAATCGATAGATGGCAATACCGTTGATAATTAAGAAACTGGCTTCAATCAACATTCCACCTAAGGTTCCTATCCAACAGTTATATATCACCCAACATACTGTAGAAAGCCACATAGTAATTCGCAGTTTGAGTTGCGTAAATTTAAAAAATGCTACCGTGCTCATGACTGTTCCGACAACGGGTAGGAACTCCATCCAGTGATGGATGTTAGGTAAGGTTAATGTGAGTGTGAGAGCAATAAATATATACATGATCACAGGTTTTCTAAAGTAAATAGAAACCAGTGTTCGAACAGAGTTTAATGAGGCACTTATTCCTGCTGGTGTCGCCCCCAGTAAAAAAAAGTGCAGCCCCATAAATGCAGTATATATAACCAGCCGAAATTTTAGTTTTTTATCATCACGTTGAATGAAAACAGTCAACCCTATCAGAAATGCTAAAATACCTATGCCCTGACCAATATAGTATAAATTTACTTCATTGAAGGGCATGATAAGATTCCTTTTACCTAAAAGCTTATTGCATCCAGTTATATACCCTAAATAATTCGAGTTGCTTGTAAGCGCAAAGCTCAGACAGCCGATGAGCATAGATACACTATGTGATTCGGCGGTCTGAGCGCATGCAACGCCCAAGCAACTTGAAGTATGACGGGTATAGACAACTGATCTGAATGCCAATCCATAATACTAAATAAGAATAATATTCTGATTAATATTAAAAACCATCGGCCAGATAGATATATTTAAGAACCTGGTTAAACAGATTCATCATCAAGCTGGTTGACTGTTATCCAAAAATGTAAATATTGCTATTTACTGTCCTTCAGAAAATCCTGACGCTGAGGGGTAAACGTATCTAATAACGTTCCCGGCTCAAGACAGACACAACCATGCATGATGTTCGGTTCTTTATAAAGTGTGTCACCAGCTTTAACCACATGCACTTCATCACCAATAGTGAATTCAAAAACACCGGACAGAACATAAGTCAGTTGTTCATGGGGATGATTATGCAGTGGGCCGATAGCATCTTTTTCAAAGAACACTTCAACAGCCATCATGCTGCCGCCGTGTGCTAATACTTTTCTGCTGACGCCATTACCTAGGTCTTCAAGAACTCGGTCATGATTAAAAACAAACATTGCCACCTCACAAAAATAAGTGGTTGAATCAATTATTTTTTTGTTATGTATCAGAACACGTATTAAGGCTGTTTACCAATGTACGCCAGAATACCGCCATCAACATACAGGATGTGACCATTAACAAAATTCGAAGCACCAGCAGCAAGGAAAATAGCTGCGCCAGCCAGATCATCAGGTGTACCCCAACGGCCTGCTGGTGTTTTGGAAATAATAAACTGATCGAAAGGATGGAGGCTACCGTCTTCTTGAATTTCGCGTAATGGTGCTGTCTGCGGCGTAGCGATGTAGCCTGGCCCAATACCATTACATTGAATGTTTGCAGAACCAAACTCAGAACAGATATTTTTGGTCAGCATTTTTAATCCACCTTTGGCAGAAGCATAACCAACAACTGTTTCACGACCGAGTTCACTCATCATGGAGCAAATATTGATGATTTTACCGTGACCTTTTGCGATCATTGACGGTAAAACTGCTTTTGCCATAATGAACTGACCAGTCAAGTCAATATCAATGATTTTACGATAGTCAGCTGCAGTCGTTTCTAGCATTGGTTTTCTTTGGATGATCCCGGCATTGTTTACCAGAATATCAATGACACCGACGTCTTTTTCAATCTGCTTAATATTTTCGATAACAGAAGGTTCATCAGTGATATCGAACAGATAACCATGTGCTTCAATACCGGCTTCTTTATAAGCAGCCAGCCCTTTGTTCAGGTTATCTTCAACAACATCATTAAATACAATCGTTGCTCCAGCGCTGCTCAGTGCTTTAGCAATTTCAAAACCAATTCCATAAGAGGCACCAGTGACTAAAGCAACTTTACCTTTGAGATTGAACATATTAATAAATGACATAGAGACTCCGGTATTTTTTATATATAAATATACTCATCATACTTAAAGCCGCCTGAGTACTGCTTTCACTCAGCTAACCGAATGACATATTTTATCTATGTTCATCGGTTAACTGAGTGAAAAACCTACAAGCAACTCGAGTTATTGAGGGTAGATTATATTTGAGTTAACATTTCTTCAGGCACTTTTGCCAGATAGAGGGCAGGGAGACCTTCAGCATCACAAGAATATAAGACATATTTATTATCTGGCGTAAATGATGGGTGAGGATGTGTTACTTGTCTGTCACCGTTCAATACTTTCCAGGAACTATTATGTTTTACTAGCTTATAAGCTTGCCCGGTTTTAGGGGCTAAAATATAAATCCAAGGATCGTTTTCAATTTTATAGTTACCAGTATCCTTTACATCTACAGGGCTACCGGAACCATCACCTACATATAGAGAGCCGTTGTCATTACTCATTAAGTGAGAGCAGGCAGGCATTTCCATCACCAAGGTATCTTCATTGGTTGCAGGATTATAATTGCGAATATATCTCTCTTGCTTACCTTTCATATAAGAGACATAAGCTAGCGCCGAACCATCAGGGATCCAGAACTCGTGGGTGCAGCTTTCACCTGGCAGATGCTCATGCACCATGCGTTCCTGAGTTCCATCACTATTGACTAACCACATTCTTGCATCGATTAGATCATGTGGTCCTTCATGACAGAAAGCGATAGTATCATCATGATTAGGGCGATAAATTGGATGTCCTAACCATATATTCTGATCCAGAACTACTGAAGATATTCCAGTTTCCAGATTGATAGTAATGAGTCGACAGCGTGGTTTTTTATGGTAAAAATCGTGGAATATTTTCCAGTCGCTGAGCGGCGTCCAATCACTTTTTAAAATTTCAATCGCAACAATATTGGTGCACTTACTATTAGCTACCCATGTACCGTAACCAACCCAGTCATCTGGTACTGTATATATAGTTATTTCTTCCAGCGTCTCAATATCTACACGCTGTAAATTTTTTTCATTTTTGACGTAGAACAAGAATTTATCGTCAGGTGATAAAAAACCACCGAAAGTATTATCGCCGCTACCTTCTGTTAATTGTTTAGCAGTCTGTGATGCTAAATCAAGAAGAAAATAGTTACGATTATTATCAAACTCTGCAGCAAACATTAACTTTGAACTGTCATTGGTAAAACACTTTTGATAAAAGTAGTTTCGGTGACACAAAACGTCTTGCGGCGTTAAGCGAATGACTTCGTTATTAGAGTCACTATCGACAGTTGATGAAAAGTTGAGTTTCTGAATATCACCCTTAGCCATAAATCCTCACTCTGCGTCAATACTAAATTCTTTCCGGAGTTCTTCCATATGGTAAGTAACATAGCTAAATTCAGCCCGGCAAACAGTGATCTAAATCACGTTGAATAATAATATTAAAACATAGTTTCATTTTTAGTGGAAGTGCGTTGTGGTTTTCTGGATTTACTATACTATAGTACTCATGATATGGATGTAGTCCATCAGCATCAGCATTGTGTAACGAGTTGTTCTCTATTGGGGTTAAAAATGAAAATTGCATTAATGAACGAATTTAGCCAGGCGGCTAAGAATGCTATCATCTTAAATGAATTAACCACGACAGTATCAAAGCAAGGCCATACTGTTTTTAACGTTGGTATGAGTGACGACAACGATCATCGCTTAACTTACGTTCATCTTGGTATTGTTGGAGCCATCCTGCTGAACAGCAAAGCTGTTGACTTTGTTGTTGCTGGTTGTGGTACCGGTCAGGGAGCTATGATGGCTCTTAACACCTTCCCTGGTGTTAACTGTGGCTACTGTATCGATCCGACTGATGCCTACCTGTTTGCTCAAGTAAATAACGGCAATGCGTTAGCGCTGGCATTTGCTAAAGGCTTCGGCTGGGGTGCAGAGCTTAATGTCCGTTATATCTTCGAGAAAGCTTTTGACGGCGAGAAAGGTTTAGGCTATCCGGCAGAACGCCGTGAATCTCAGAATGCGAATGCTGTCATTCTGAATGATATGAAAGTCGCTGCGAACAAACCATTGATTGATTCTTTAAAAGCGATTGATCAAGACTTGGTTAAGCAAGCTATTGGTGGTGAGCGCTTCCAGGAGTGTTTCTTCAATAATAGCCAGGATGCAGAACTGACTGATTACATTCGCTCTTTACTGGGCAAATAAGTACTTCTGTTCATCATGTATTAAAAAAATAGGCTGAAAAGCCTATTTTTTCCTGCCACATTGACCTCTCTCTTTTCTCTTCATCGATAAAGCTTTGATAAAAGCGCTAACTACGACATGGACGAAAATGGTCTCAGCATGTAATGATAATTATCAGGAAACTTCATTGGTCTCCTGAGTTTTTTATTATGTTTCTGATTCTTAGATTTTTTCGGGCGTGACGACATGGTTTATTTACAAAAGTTGATGGCTTTTATTCAGGAAGATCAGGCGCTTTCTATTGGGTTTAATATCATTTTATTGATTGTAGTGTGGTTAGTTGTACATATTTCTTGTAAGTTTTTTGTTATAAAAATTGTCAGAAGAGTTTTCTTTAGCAGCCACAAACAAGATGTTCCTCTGGAAAAAGATCGGCGAATTGCTGAAAAAATATCCAATTTTATTCCTGTTTTAAGTGTTTACTATTTGTTGCAGTTTATGCCTGATATGCCCACCCCCTGGGTCACAGCGATAAATACCTTATGTGGAATTCTATTTTTTATTTATCTGTCAGTATTTTTTAATGAGCTGCTGGATATCATTAACATTTCATATCTACGTAAAGCTAAACGAAAAAATCACTCCATCAAAGGTTATATCCAGATAGGGAAGATTTTGATCCATATACTCGCGGCTATCATGATCCTTGCCGTGATGTCGAACAAATCACCGATTATTATTATTTCCAGCCTGGGTGCTGCCGCGGCCGTTCTGATGCTGGTATTCCAGCATACTTTGTTGTCACTGGTAGCCAACGTACAGCTCTCTTCAAATGATGTACTGCAACTAGGCGACTGGATTGAAATGCCTGACAGAAATCTCAGTGGTGAGGTGACTGATATTGCTTTGCATACCATCACTATTCGTAACTGGGATAATACAATCTCGCGGATCCCGACGAAGAATTTTCTCACAGAAACTTATACCAACTGGCAGGCCATGTTTTCTTCCGGAGCCAGGCGCATTATGCGCAGTATTTTTATCGATCAGCACTCTGTGACCTTTGTCACTCAGCAGAACTTAAAGCCGATGCTTGCCCTGCGTGGTATTAATGAACCGCTGAATCAGCTGGTTGATGGAAGAGATCCAACCGGTATTGGGGATGGCTGGTTTATGGAAAATGGCGTCACTAACTTGACTTTGTTTCGTCACTATCTGATGAGTTATCTGGCTGGGCGTGAGGATATTATAAAAGATATGTACATTATGGTTCGTATGTTAAAGCCTTCGCCCGCCGGTTTGCCTTTGGAAATTTATTGTTTTACTTCTTCGACGCTCTGGATGGAGTATGAGAACACGCAGTCAGCTATTTTTGAATACATCATGGCAATAGCAGAACAATTCTCACTACAGTTATATCAGTATCCGGCAGGACAGAATTTATTACATTCATCAACAACAAACGCTATGCGCTATCCGCCTGAGACATAACCTCTGAGGGATATCATTATGTCCTGGAGAGCATATTTTCTACTGCGGTGAGAAAGAGATTAAGTGCCACAGGCTTATGCTCTCTGGACATATACAGCCCATAAATGCCTATCGTGCGCGGTTCAAAACCAGGGAGGATTTGTACGAGTTGCCCGGTATCCAGTGCCGCACGAGCCTCTATTTCTGGCACCAGGGTCAGTCCACAATCTGCGATAGCGGCTTCGCATAATAACCAGGATATATCGGCGCTAAAGTTCCCTTTAACTGGGACGGATATCTGCGTTTTGCCTTCCCCCTGAAAGTGCCATAACTGATGGGCAAAGCGACTGTACTGAAGACAGTTATGCCCTTCAAGTTCATCGGGATGCTGCGGTATACCATGGCTTTTCAGATAACCTGGTGAGCCACAAACCACAGAAACACACTCCCCCAGGCGTCTGGCGATGGTGCCTGATTCTGGCGTATCTGTAATGCGAATAGCTAAGTCAATGCGTTCGCCAATCAGGCTCACGGGATGATTATTAATATTCATCTCAATGCGCAGCTCTGGGTAACGCTTCAAAAAGTCGTTAATCACCGGGCCTACTATCTGCATGCCGATAAAGTGAGAGCAGGCAATACGCAATGTTCCACTGGGCATCGCCTCTTCTCTCATACTGGTTACGTCATCAGAGAGCTGGCAAATCTGCTTGGTCTTTTTGAGTATTTCTTCTCCTGCCGGGGTAACTGTCAGACGTCGGGATGAACGATGAACCAGCCTCGAACCAGCCCATTTCTCCATTTCTGCAAGATAGCGGCTGACCATGGGGCGCGAGATACCCAGTGCACGTGCTGCTGCGCTCATGCTTCCTAGTTCACAGATATGATTAAAAACAGTTGCTGCAATAATTCTGTCCATCTATAGCCCTATCTGATCGTTTTAAGAAACTGAGCATGTTCTACAGAGGGGATATTATCAAAAAATGAAACGATTACACTGTCTGTGTACGCTTTTCCTTTTTTGTTTATGCCCTGCGGGGCTTGTTAAGGGTGTCAAATGACAATCAAAACGCTGGCCATATTATTATCAATAGCTGCTGCCCCAGCCATTTCAGCTCCTCTTCATCTGGATGTTTATAATCCGGGGGAAAATGCCATCTTTCCGGTTTCTTCGACTCTGGTTTCAGGGCCAAAGGAAGTGATTTTGATTGATGCTCAATTTAGCATCAAAGATGGTCAGAAGCTGGTAGATATGATCAAGACTAGCGGTAAAGATCTGACTAAAATAATCATTACGTCCGGTGATCCTGATTACTATTTTGGCCTCGAGCCGTTAGTGAAGGCCTTCCCTTCGGTAAGCGTGGTTGCTTCTCCTGCTGTTGTTGACCACATCCGTGCCACCAATGGAGCTAAACTGGAATACTGGGGTCCTAAAATGGAGGATGGAGCCCCGAAAAGTATTGTAATTCCTCAGCCAACCCCAGAAACACATTTTTCTGTAGATGGAACGCCCCTCGAACTTCGCCATTCAGGGGAGTATGCGGCCTATATCTGGATACCGTCTGAAAAAACTATTTTAGGCGGAACAGGGGTGGCATCTGGTATTCATGTCTGGACAGCAGATACCCAGTCGACTGAGAAGCGGGATGCATGGCGTAAAGTGTTGAGCGAAATGAAAGCGCTTAAGCCAGCAACGGTGATACCAGGTCATTATCTGGGGGCCCGACCTGAAGGGGATAAGGCTGTGACCTTCACCGAGGATTATCTGAACAAATTTGAAAATGCGCTGAATTCGCATAAAAAATCAGCTGATGTCATCAGTGAGATGAAGGGAGCTTATCCAGGACTCGCAGAGGAGGGATCGCTGGAGTTGAGTGCAAAAGTTAATACTGGCGAGATGAAGTGGTAAAAATTTTGATGGTATTTTAACCGCCCTCTATTTCAAGTTGTCTGGGTATAGTGCCTGGACAACTTGAATTATTTAGGGTCAGATCACATTTTTAAATATCGAAGATTGAAGAATAGAAACTAACTCCAGATAATCCGTCGAAATCGCCATTTTTATTACGGCATGTCACTGCGCAAGCAGGCAAGACCAAAATAGAAATGCTCTCCCGTATGGGGAGCATCTCCGTTTTGGTCTTTTTTTTGCGTCAAAAATAAGGAAACAACATGAATTACAATGAGATAGCAGAAAAAATACTCCAGAATATCGGTGGTTCGGAGAACATACGAACTTTGACTCACTGTGCAACCCGGCTGCGTATGGAGTTTCATGACCGCGCTAAAGTTGATGAAGATAAGATAAGCCACATTCAGGGTGTTATCAGTGTTGTTGAGAAGGGAGGGCAGTTTCAGATTGTTATCGGAAACGAAGTTCAGCAAGTTTTCCGGGTACTGAATAAAGCATTACCGCTTAATAAGGCACCTGCTGGCAAAAAAAGTGATAACGAAAAAAAGGGTGTCTTTACGCGTATTATTAGCGTGATTTCAACCACCTTCGCGCCCGTGATTCCGGCCATTACCGGTGCCGGTATGATCAAAGCACTGTTAGCGATTCTGAAGCTGACGGGGCTGATTAGCGCCACGAGCACCACCTATCAACTGTTAGATATTATCGCTGATGCCGCTTTCTTCTTCCTGCCGGTACTCCTGGCCTATGGCGCATCAATCAAGTTCGAATGTAATCCTATTCTGGCGATGACCCTGGCGGGGATTTTACTGCATCCCGGTATCGGTCAGATGCTAGCAACCGGAAATCCGGTCGATTTTATGGGAATTGGTGTTCAGCTTTCTGACTATGCTGGCTCAGTACTGCCGATTATTCTGACTGTCTGGTTGATGTCATGGGTGGAGCGCTTTGCAGAAAAAGTCTCACCATCGATTATCAAATTCTTTATCAAACCCATGCTTATCTTATTGATTACCGCGCCACTGGCACTGGTTATTGTCGGGCCAACGGGTATTTTACTGAACGATCTGGTTGCAGCAGGGGCAGCATCTATTGATAGCCACGCTAGCTGGTTAATTCCGATGTTAATGGGCGCGTTACAGCCGTTTTTAATTATTACCGGTACTGCCTGGGCGATGACACCTATTGCTACCGGACAGTTGAGTAAAAATGGTTTCGAAATGATTAATGGCCCGGGAATGCTGGCTTCCAACATCGCTATGGGTGCTGCGACGCTGTGTATCGCCATGAAAACTAAAAATAGTAACCTGCGTCAGCTCGCTTCATCGTCTGGTTTCACTGCTCTGCTGGGTATTACCGAACCTGCTCTGTATGGTGTGTTACTGAAATTCCGTCGGGTACTGATTGCAGCGATGATTGGCGGTGGATGTGCTGGTATGTATGCCGGGCTGAGTGGTCTTGTCAGGTATGCTTTTGTTTCCCCAGGTCTTGCCGCTCTGCCAGCGTTTATTGGTGAGAACCCAATGAACATCGTACATGCGTTGTTAACCTGTGCCATTGCTATTGTTGTCACCTTTACATTGACCTGGGTGTTTGCTTTCAAAGATATTCCTGATGAGAGTGAAGATGCGCCTGTTGTCACTCAGGAAACATCGGTCCAGCAAGTCGAGGGTGAAAGTGTTATCGCCAGCCCACTGCAGGGGGATGTGGTTATGCTGTCAGAAGTGAATGACGATGTGTTCTCTGGTGGTCTGCTGGGGCAAGGTCTGGCTATTTATCCACGGGAAGGGATTTTAAAAGCGCCATTTGATGGCAAAGTAATGATGTTCCTGCCATCTTGTCATGCGGTCGGCTTACAGGATAAAAATGGCCTTGAGCTACTGATCCATATTGGTATTGATACTGTAAACCTTAATGGTCAGCACTTTAGTTCCTCATTGAAAGTGGGCGATGAAGTCAAGATGGGTGAGACGTTGATTCAGTTTGATATCGCAGCAATTGAAGCGGCAGGCTACTCCCTTATTACTCCGGTTATCGTGCTTGGTGATGAAGAGGCTGCGTTACGTATGACGTCTGCAACATCTGTAACGTTTGGCGATGTACTGATTGTGAAATCCTCCCAGGAGGGCACCTTATGATTTATAAAAAAACTACTCTGTTCCCGGACGCGTTTTTGTGGGGAGCATCCACTTCGGCCTATCAGGTCGAAGGAGCCTGGAATGAAGAGGGTAAAGGTCCCTCGGTGGTGGATATGTTAAGTCATCCTGAAGGTGTGGCTGACTTTCAGGTCGCCAGTGATCACTATCATCGGTTTGAGGAAGATGTCGCGTTGATGGCTGAGATGGGATTAAAGGCCTATCGCTTCTCTATTGCTTGGTCACGAGTGATTCCTGACGGCGATGGTGAGATAAATCCCGCAGGGCTGGATTTCTACCGTCGGCTGATTGATGCCTTATGCCGGCATAAGATAACCCCGATTGTTACGCTCTATCACTTTGACTTGCCATGGGCGCTAGAGTTAAAAGGTGGCTGGCTCAACCGCGAGACAATTAATGCTTTTGTCCGTTATGCCCGCATTCTGTTTACTGAATTTAGTAGCAAAGTCTCGTTATGGCTGACCATTAATGAGCAGAATACGATGATTTTGCATCCGGGGGCCATCGGTGTTCCTGCCGATCGTGAATTACCCGGGAAAAAAGAGTTATATCAGCAGAATCACCATATGATGCTAGCCCAGGCGCAGATTTTTTCTCTTTGTCACCGTGAATTTAGCGGGCTGAAAATAGGTCCGGCTATTAATACCACCTCCATGTATGCTGAGACCTGTAAACCGGAAGATGCGATTGCGGCGCATAACTGGGAAACTCTGCGTTGCTGGAGTTTTCTGGATGTTGCCGTTCATGGTCGCTATAACTCTCTGGCCTGGGCCTATCTGTGTGACAGAGGCATAGCACCAGACGTATTGCCGGGGGACGATGAGTTATTACGGCAAGATAAACCTGATTTCGTGGCGATTAACTACTACTCCACGGCGACTATTGCTGCGAGTCGCGGTGATGGCAGGGATGTTTCACCTCGTGCGGGGGATCAGCAGATCATGCTGGGAGAAGCAGGAGTCTATCGTCCGGCAGAAAATCCTCATGTGGGTAAAACACCTTATGGCTGGGTGGTCGACCCAATAGGTCTGCGACTGACCCTACGCAAAGTATGCGAGCGATACGGACTGCCGATTATTATTACTGAGAATGGCATGGGGGCACCGGATAAACTCGAAGACGACGGTACGATTAATGATGACTACCGTATCGCATTTCTACAGTCACACATTGAACAAATGCAGCTGGCAATTGCTGATGGGGTTGATTTAATAGGTTATTGCCCCTGGGCGGCTATTGATGTTGTCAGCACACATCAGGGGTATGCTAAACGCTACGGCTTTATTTATGTCGATCGCAATGAAGCGGATCTGAAGGACTTAAAAAGGCTCCGTAAGCGTAGTTTCTGGTGGTATAAAGGTGTGATTGCGAGAAACGGTAATATCAGAGACGGTGAGTAACCATGATTGTTGAGAAAGTGCTTAATAATAGCCTGGTACTTTCTACCGATGACGATAACCGAGAGGTTATCGTCATGGGAAAAGGGATTGGTTTTAGTAGCAGGCCGGGAGATGAGATTGCGGCTGATAAAATTGAAAAACTTTTTGTCGTACAGCCACAGACAAATCGTAAAGGCTATCTGGAAGTGCTGTCCTCAATCCCTGATGAAGTGATTGAGATGGCAGCCATGATTATTGAACAAGCTAATGCTCAACTAACGAATAAAGTCAGAGAGCTGATTTTTTTTACCCTCGCTGACCATCTGGCATTTGCCATTGAGCGTTGCAGCAAAGGCATCACTATTCAGAACCGTTTATTGTCGGAAGTGAGGCGTTTTTATCCACAACAGTATCGGGTTGCCAGCCAGGCAGTCACCGCCATTAATCGCCAGTACGGGCTTAGCCTGCCAGATGAAGAGGCGGCGAATATTGCTTTTCATTTAGTTAATGGCCAGACCCAGGGTGATGATGTTGCCCAGACGATACAGTCAGTGAAGATGCTAAAGGATATTTTTAATCTGGTGCAGTATCACTTCAAACAAGAAATTGATATTGAGTCAGTTAACTATTCGCGTTTTCTTATTCATATGCAGTTTTTTCTGCAACGTTTGCAGGAAGGTGAACTGGATAAATCTCGCGATAGTTTTCTATTGGTGCAGATTATCAAAGAGTATCCTCATGTCTATCGTTGCTCATTACTGATTCGGGACTATGTCAAAGCACAGCTTAATATTGTTCTGAGTGGGAATGAGTTGTTATGGTTGACCGTGCATCTGGTCAGGATTACGGGTGCTGATGAGGAATAGAAGAATGGAGTAGGAGGGATATTGACCCATCCCTCCGCTGTAATGATTTAATCTTAAAGCAGTACTGGGTTATCGATAATATACCGCAATATGTTGCCCGCCTAAGCGTTCAATAGTGACCGGTAACTCGAAAATGGACTCAATAACACTTGGCACCATCACATCGGCAGGTACTCCGCGAAACACCACTTCACCGTTTTTCATCGCAATAATATGGTCAGAATAGGTAGAGGCGAAATTGATATCATGGATAACCAGTACTATCGACTTTTCTAGCTCATCAGCGGCCCGGCGCAGCTGTTTCATCATCGCAACGCTATGCTTCATATCCAGATTATTCAGCGGCTCATCCAGCAACACATATTTTGTATCCTGGCATAATACCATAGCCACAAAGGCACGCTGTCGCTGGCCACCGGATAGTTCATCCAGATAGCGGTTGGCGAGCGGCAGTAAATCGAGGAAGGAGAGCGCCTGGTTGATATAGTGCTGATCTTCCTTATTGAGGCGACCTTTGGTGTAAGGATAACGACCAAAACTGACCAAGTCGTAAACGCTCAATCGGCTGGTGAAGTGGTTCTCTTGCCGCAAAACTGACAGCACTTTTGCTAACTGCTCGCTGTTTGAATCATTAACATTCAGTGAGTCAACCATCACCTGTCCATGGTCAGGGGTCAGTAATCGACTCATCACTGAGAGTAGCGTTGATTTACCTGCGCCATTTGGGCCAATAATTGAAGTAATACCTGATGAAGGCAGCGTTTCATTGATATTTTGCAATACCAGCTGGTCTTCATACTTTTTGCTGACATTTTTGACTTCAATCACTTCGCGACCTTCTTCAGTAAAAGATAAATAAACAACCCACCGCCGATAAACTCGATGACCACGGATAAAGTACCCGCCATATCGAAGACACGCTCCAGTATCAACTGACCGCCTATCAACGCAATCATACCGATCATCACGCAACCCGGTAGCAGGTAAGCATGGCGCCATGAACCCATCAGGGGGTAGGCCAGATTAACTATCAATAGTCCGAGGAACATCATTGGGCCGACCAGCGCCGTTGAGATAGCAACTAATACGGAAATTAACAACAGCAGTCCGGTGACATAGCGTTTATAAGGGATGCCGAGCGCTGTAGCAGCGTTGCTTCCCAATGCGATGACATCAAGCCGGTGGCGCATCCGCCAGACCACCAGGGTGACGAGTGCAATAAACAGACCTGAGATCAGTAATACATTGCTATCTGCCCGGGTAAAGGTGGCGAAGATTCGGCTTTGTAGCACAGCAAATTCGCCGGGAGACAGCAAGCGCTGCATCAGTCCGGCGGTACTCCGAAATAGGGTACCGAAGACCAGGCCGATTAATAATACCCGATGTAGATCAAGCCCGGCACCACTGAGTAACCAACGATAGAGTAAGGTTGCGAAAAGCACTAACAGTGCCGTTTCACCAACAAACTGCCCGATGGTTCCAAACATTCCTAATCCGGCAATATTCAGGAAGAATACCAGCACCGTCTGGAGCAGGACAAATAACGACTCCAGCCCCATTACTGAAGGCGTCAGAATTCGGTTTTGCGTGATGGTTTGAAACAGAAGCGTACTGATACCCGAGGCAAAAGCAACCAGCACCATCGTGGCCAGAATCTGCCCGCGATGCTTCAGGATATAGGATATATTGCCCTGGAGATTGATCAGCATAAAAATAGCCATCAATGCCACAACCACAAGGGCTAACAGACATAACCTCTTAGCAGGAGAAAAGGATACTTTGTGCGGCTGAGGTGTTACTGAAGATTCAGCGTGCATGCCGTTTCCCCTTAATAATAAGCATCAGGAAAATCACTGCACCCAATACGCCGAGCAGGGCGCTCACCGGGATTTCAAATGGGTAAATAATCAGACGACCAATAATATCGCAACTGATCACCAGTAGTGCCCCCAGCAGTGCCACCCAAGGTACTGTTCGGCGTAAGTTATCGCCAAAAATCATGCTGACAATATTAGGGACGATCAGACCCAGGAAAGGCAGTACACCAATAACGACAATAACCACGCCACTGATGATAGCTATCATGGCCATTCCGGTGAGCTGTACGCGGCGATAATTCAGCCCGACATTGACCGAAAAATCACGCCCCATGCCACTAACGGTGAAGCGGTCGGCAATAATCGCTGCGAGAACGGTAATCACCCCAACGCCCCATAACAGTTCATAACGTCCCTGCATAACACTGGAGAAATCACCTGACTCCCATCCTCCAAGCGACTGCAGCAGATCATGCTCCATGGCTAAAAAGGTAGTCATAGAACTGAATACAGCACCCAGCATGATCCCTGCCAGCGGGACCATCAGCGAAGACTTCATTTGAATGCGATTAATCAGCAACATAAACAGCGCGGTGCCAAACAGGGCAAACAGTGATGCGACGCCCATCTTGACCATAATGGGCGCTGCTGGGCTGATTATCATCACCAGTAACAGCCCAAGGCCGGCTGATTGTGTGGTACCTGCCACGGAAGGTTCGACAAACCGGTTCTGCGTTAACATCTGCATGATCTGGCCTGCGACACTCATCGCGCTACCTGCCAGTATCAGCGCGGCGGTACGGGGGAAGCGGCTGACGAATAGGACCTCGCGCATTTCCGGATCGTGCCAGATCTCGAGTAGTGAAATGCGACTGACGCCGACAAACAGGCTACAAAAGATAAGGCCCAGTAATAAAACCAGGCCTGCAATGTAAGAAGCAGATTTCATTTATGATTAAGGTTTCGTCTTACTCAGTACTTGATTAACCTGCGTCATCAGGTTGCTATAACTCTGGATGCCTCCAGCGATATACAGTGCGCCGGAATCAAGGTAAACCACATGCTGATTTTTCCAGGCATGGGTTCTTCTTACTAATGGGTTGTCCAATACCTGATTAGCAGATGCGCCTTCTTTTTTACTGCCAATAGCATTGTCGCGATCCAGCACAAATAACCAGTCAGGATTGGCTTCCATAATAAATTCTGGTGAAACGGTATTACCGTGCTGACCGCTTGATGCAAAGGTCGTCGCAGGTTTAAATCCGAGAACATCAAAAATAAAACCAAAGCGGGAATCAGGAGAGTAAGCGTTAATCTTACCGCCATTAACCATCAGCATCATGGCAGTGCCTGACTGGGCTGATGCTTTACGAATATCTTCAGCCTGAGCATTAAAGGCTGCGATGACTTCTTTGGCTTTCTCTTGCTTACCAAAAATCTCGCCCAGTTGTTCTGTGCGCTGAGTCATGCTTGCCAAGAAATCTTTAGGATCAATATCCAGTGACAGAGTGGGCGCTATTCCACTCAGTTTGTCGTAAGCGGCAGCAGCGCGGGCACCCGCAAGGATAAGGTCAGGCTTGGCGTTGATTAACGCCTCATAGTTAGGTTCAAACAGTGTGCCTGCATTGAGATAAGCGTCACTGTTATATTTGGCCAGATGAGCGGGATAATGAGCACTGGTTTGCGGAACGCCAATCACTTCCACTCCGAGAGCATCAGCGATATCCAGTGTTGCAGGGCTCAGAATCACAACCCGTTGTGGATTCTTAGGAACCTGCGTGGTGCCTTGGGCATGAACAACTTCAATCGTTGGTGCACTGGCTGCTAAAACAGGATATGAGCAAGTCAGGGCAGCAGCAAACAGGGATGAAACAACTAGCAGAGGAAGGCGCATTTTTTCTCCTGGAAACCCTATTCTTATGATACCCGGCATGTTTCAAGGTACCCGGGGTGACTTTAGCCAGCTCGATGCTGAGACATGGGTAACTCAAATCATTCAGGATATAGTTATAAGAACGATTCGTATTTCTATTTGTCGTTATAATAACGGTAAAATGAAAGTATGAACAACAATAGCACTAAATATTTCCGGTTAACGTGGTAGAACCTCTTTAAGAACTGAACCCGACTCCGAAGAATCGGGTTCAGTAACAGCAGCAATCGCTTAGAATGTTGCGGTCATAGAGGCATAGTAGGTTTGCCCTGGAACGTAGTAGTTATTACCACCCAAGTTACTACCTGAAGGTTCTGCAGGTGTTGGATTTTTATCGAACAGGTTGTCGATCCCAACGTTAAACTTCAGATTTTTCGTGGCTTTATAGTGTCCGGCAATACCGTAGATAGTATAAGCATTACGAATACGTGCTGTTGCAGTTGATCCACGAGAAGACTGATCCGCGGCACTATCCAGACCTAACATTTTACTGTAGTACTGGGCGTTGAATTCAACGCTCAGATCATTAGTAACCTGCCAGTCAAGTGAAGACCAAGTCGTCAGCTTAGGAGTGGTAACCAGCATCACGCCAAGCGCATCTTCTGCTTTGATCATACGGGTAAAGTTGTTGTTGAAAGAAAGCTTCTGCAACCACTGTCCTTTTGGCTCACCGATCAGCGGAATATTCAGATTACCTTCAATCCCCTGAGTATGAGCGCTGTCCAGGTTGACACGTTCCATCCAGAAACCGTTAGTCGGTCCATAGACATAACCCACTGGCTTCGTCGCGATTTTATCTTTGAAGCGGCTATCAAAGAAGGTCAACCCAGCATTCCAGCCAGCGTTGTCATACAGCGCACCGAATTCCCAGTTAGTTGACTTCTCAGGTTTCAGGCTGTCATTACCCATGGTATAGCAACCTCCCCCGGTATATTCAGCATAACCATTACAGCCTGCGCCACGAGAGGTTTCGATAAATCCAAGACTTGCCTGACGGATGCTTGGTGCTTTAAAGCCTTCAGAGTACCCACCTTTGAAGGTAAGGTTTTCGGTGGCATTCCAGACCAGGTAGGCGCGTGGTGTGGTTTTATTACCGTACTTAGTATCGTCCCGACGCAGACCTAGGGTCAGGGTCAAGTCATCCAGTAAATCTATCTGATCTTCAACAAAGATACCCTTGCTGATGGCTGAGCCGTAGCTCTGACCGTAAGTTTGTGGTGAACTGGCCGTGGTACCCAGAGAACGTGGGTTATCCAGTTCTTCTTTTTTCCACTGTGCGCCGATGGTCAGGTTTTGTGGCAGTATCAGCTCAAACGGCAGGTTAACATCACCTTCAACAATACGTTCACGGCTCCACAGTTTGGTATCGTGGGTACCTAAAGCAACGCCATTGCTGATGATCGGGACATCGCTGGCGGCGTTTTTAAATTTGTTTTCATAGGCAGTGAGTTTGACGGAACCAAAATCAAATAAGCCCTGATAGTCGGCAGTATAGTTTTCGCGTTCTAATGTATCGACGCCACGCAGGCCTATCAGCTCGCCGGTGTTGCTATTACCCGCAATCCCTTCTTCTTTCCCTTGCAGGGTTGAGACAGATACACGCTGGGTCTCAGTGATATCCCAGCCCAGTTCCGCGCCATAAGTGTAGGTTTTTTTCCCTTCTAAGCCGCTGCCCCAACGTAGGCTGCCCGTTTCGCTGGTATCTGCATTACGTTTATTTGAGGAACCGCTGAGGCGTAAATCAAAACCATGTCCTAAAGGGCCACCGACAGTGCCGGTCCAGGTATTAGTATCACCGCGGTTAGAATCTTTAGGCTGGCGAGTACCGACCGATAAAGCGCCGTGCCAGTCGTTTTTGTTGTTCTTTTTAGTAATGATATTGACGACACCGCCCATAGCATCGGAACCATACAGAGCAGACATCGGTCCGCGAACAATTTCAATACGTTCAATGGACTCTACCGGTAACCAGTTGATATCGTCGAAATAGTTCTGCTGTGTGGTTTTAATACCGTTGCTTGAGCCGACACGTTTACCATCAATCAGCAACAGGGTGTAGGCAGCAGGCATACCACGGATTTGAATACCTGAGCTGACATCGGTACCAATCGCTTTGGAGACACCAGTGGCACGACTAAGAATATCTGCGAGGTCAGTAGATGATTTAACCACGTTCTGTTGCAGTTCTTCGGCGGTAATCACCGAGATACTGGCAGGAGCATCCTTTATTCTTTGCTCAATGGCTGAAGCGGTAACAACCATCACGTCATCGCTCTTTTCAGTCACGTCATCTGCGGAAAACGCAGGGTAACTTAAGCTGATAATAGGAATCAACAGACCTGTTTTTAACTTTCTATTCATAGATTTAATACTCACCTTCATCTCCCCCAGAGATATTCATTATGGTGCCCTAGTAGATGCGGGTGATAATTTAAATCATATTGATAATCATTACCAATCGTTAAAATGTGATTCATGTCATATCACATCACGATCTTTAGTAACTCTTTGGCAGGGTTCGATATTTCTTAGTATTCTGCCTAATGTAAAGAAATGTTGGCTCAATCTGGAGTCAGACATTACTCTGCTGATGGGGTGGTGGCGAGAGAATAGACAAAATGCCAGCTGAAATAGTTGTTTCTTGTTATTTTTGCCACTCTGACTGACTTACTGGCAACCAGACCAAGGTTATTTTCCGTGAACTGTTGCACCTTCAGTGTCTTGTCATCACTGTCGCATTATCAACAAGCCTTTGATAAAAATATCTCACGGAGAACCTGCTATGAAACCTGTTCAGCAGCAAATGTATATTAATGGTCAGTTTGTCGAAAACAGCTCAGATCGTTGGATTGATGTGATTAATCCTGCGACAGAGGAACTGTTATCACGTATCCCTGAAGGGACTCCAGAAGATGCTAAGCAGGCCATAGATGCCGCAGCAGATGCCCAGCCTGGCTGGGAGGCACTACCCGCCATTGAACGTGGTCGCTGGTTAAAAAAAATTGCCGAAGGTGTGCGTCAGAATGCGGTTGAGTTAACCGCCACTATTGTTGCTGAAGGTGGAAAAACGCAGGAACTGGCAGAAGTCGAAGTATTTTTTACTGCCGACTACCTCGATTATATGGCTGAATGGGCACGCCGTTACGAAGGGGAGATAGTGCAGAGCGATCGCCCGCAGGAACATATTCTGGTATTTAAAAAAGCGATTGGTGTGACAGCGGGTATTTTACCCTGGAACTTCCCTTTCTTCCTGATTGCTCGCAAAGCGGCACCGGCTTTACTGACCGGTAATACCATTGTGATTAAACCCAGTGAACTGACACCGAATAACGCGATTATTTTTGCCCGTATTGTTAACGATATTGGTCTTCCTGCTGGTGTCTTTAACCTCGTGACGGGTTATGGCCCAGTGGTAGGACAAGAATTGGCGGCTAACCCTAAAGTGGGGCTGGTAAGCCTGACCGGCAGTGTGAACGCCGGTATTGCTACGCTTAAGGCCGCGGCACCGAATATCACTAAAGCTTCGTTAGAACTGGGTGGTAAAGCACCGGCTATCGTGATGAATGACGCTGATCTTGATTTGGCTGTGAAAGCGATTGTTGCTTCACGCATGATTAATACCGGGCAAGTATGTAACTGCGTGGAGCGGCTTTACGTGCAAGAAGGGGTCTACGACGAGCTGGTGACCCGTCTGGCAGCAGCCTTTAAAGAGGTGACTTTTGGCGACCCGGCGACCCGTAAGGGTCTGGATATGGGCCCCCTGATCACCGCTGCTGCTCTGGAGCGTGTTGAAGATAAAGTGGCTGATGCTGTTGCAGGAGGGGCAACTATTGTTACCGGTGGCAAACGTTCAGGTGATACTGGTTTCTTCTTTGAGCCGACACTTATCACCAATGTTACTCAGAAAATGCGCATTATGCAGGAAGAGACCTTCGGACCCGTACTGCCAGTGATGAAATTCAGCACCTTAGATGAAGCTATTGCTCTGGCCAATGACAGTGAATATGGCCTGACATCTTCTATTTTTACTGCCAATTTAAACACGGCTATGAAGGCACTGAAACAGCTGAAGTTTGGTGAAACCTATATCAACCGCGAAAACTTTGAAGCGATGCAGGGCTTCCATGCTGGCTGGCGTAAGTCAGGTATTGGCGGAGCAGATGGACGTCATGGCCTGGAAGAGTATTTGCAAACTCACGTAGCCTATTTGCAGTTCCAGTAAATCAGCCACTTCGCTCTATTCAGATGTCCACGCTGGTGGGCATCTGGTTTTATCTCATTCTTTCACTCGCCAGATTATAAACACCACTTCGTTCACGCTTGCCTACGGCAACAACAGCGATAATTAATTGGGAGTCGATAACCTGATGCGCGTAGTTTAATTTTATAACAATCCTTTATTCCACTAACAGAGGGAATAAAGGATGCTCACAGCATTTTTTTAGTTTTTTAGCAAACTGTTGCTGAATAGCTTTACCCAGCTTATTCCACTCTTTCAGCGCATCTTCCCTGAATTTGACTGCGTAAGTTATAGATAACTATCCAGATCTACGTCGTGCAACTGCTGATTGTTACGCTCAGTTACCAGTTTCACCAGTTCTTGGTCATCAAGCGCATCGAGTATCTTCTCGTACAGCTCTGTTGGTACACAGTAAAAGGCTGGCTGGTTGCGATTCAGAATAGCGACCGGATAGCCATCACCTGGGCTAACTGTCGCCATTGGATTTTTCTTGAGCTCGCTGACACTGGCACTCGTATCGTCGAGACAGCATAAGGTTTGTTATCAGTTTGAATCTCATTTTACTCGAGATAAAACACTTCACTGAGTTCGCTGCTGACCGGGCTATTATCCGGATTGGCGGGCATCACATCACTCATATACTGCCACCAGCGCTGGCAAACTTCAGTATTCGCCACCGCTGCCCAGCGTTCTTCTGACTCAATCTCTACAGTGGCAAATAGCAGGTGGCGCTGTTTATCAAGATAGATGGCGTAGTGATGTGCTCCGTGTTCTTTCAGAACTGTTTCCAGCTCCGGCCAGATTGGGTTATGGCGTTGCTGGTACTCTTGATGCGCATCAGGATTAACATGCATAACAAAGGCTTTGCGGATCATAATATCTCCAGATATCGTTATTACGACGGATGACTTTGTTGGTGCTGGTCCAGGTTTGGTCGCAGCACCAATAAACAATCAGGTGCGTCGTCGTGTCATCACGCGGCGGACGATAATGGGTAGCGAAATCACCACAATCAACATGGCACCGACGATAATCGACATCACGATACCCGGTACGTTGAGCAGGCTCAGGCCGAAGGTCACCAGCCCCATTAAGAATGCGGCGATAATTACCCCCACCATGCTGCCAGAACCCCCGAGAATATTGACGCCACCCAGTACTACCATCGTGACCACAGCCAGTTCCCAGCCCATCGCTATTGTTGGGCGAGTGCTACCGAGGCGAGAGGTAAGCAGGACGGATGCCAGGCCCGCCATCAGCCCTACCAGGGCAAATAAAGCCAGGTTGTGACGTTTAACATTGATACCAGAGAACCAGGCAGCAGTCGGGTTATTACCGATGGCATAGGTACGACGACCAAAGTTAGTTTTGTGCAGTAGAAAAACAAATACCGCAGACAGCAGAATAAATAACGCAAATTCAAACGACAACGCACCCCAGACATAACCCTGACCAAACCAGGCAAAACTCTCTGGATAGCTATTGAGGGCCTGATCACCTAACAGAATATAAGCAATACCGCGATACAAGCTCATGGTACCGATGGTGATAACGATAGAAGATAGATTAAAACGCGTCACCAGAATACCGTTTAACAGCCCGCATAACAGTCCAACACCGAGGCCAATAATCACCAGCAGTGGAGTATCTACCCCAGCTGCTGCACTCAATCCCATAATGGTTGAGCTCAGGGCAATGGTTGAGGCGACTGATAAGTCAATTTCTCTGGCAATAATCAACATCGCCATCGGCAAGACGATAATTGCCTTTTCGGTGAAGTTGAAGGTGGCATCGGAGAGATTCCAGATATCAAGGAAGTAAGGTGAAGCTAAAGCATTCACCGCAAAGACCGCCAGCGTAACCGCCAGCAGAAAACCTTCCCAGCATAACAGGCGCTGGAAAATACCGTTCGATGCAGCAGGCTGTTTCATAATGTCAGAGGTTATTATTTTACTCATGATTTAACCGCCAGTTTTTGTCGGGCCAGTGCCGCATCGCGCAGGATAAGGCGACCTTTACGTTTATTGCCACGTTCATTGAGCAGAACTGCAATCACAATCACCGTGCCGGAGATAGCCATTTGCCAGAAAGGAGAAACGCCGATAACAGGCAGGGCATTGTTGATAACGCCCAGGAACAGTGCACCGAACAGACAGCCGAGAACGCGCCCGCTACCGCCCATGGTGCTGATACCGCCAATAACACAGGCTGCAACCACTTGTAGTTCAAAACCGTTAGCGACATCGACATAGGCGACGGCAAAACGAGAAATCCACAAATAGCCGCAGAACCCAGCCAGCATGCCGGACAGACAGAAGCTGATAAACTGCATTTTCCCCGCATTTATCCCGGTATAATAGGCAGCTGTTGCATTACCTCCGGCAGTATAGAACGCGCGTCCGGTACGGCTGTAACAGAGGAAATAACTGACTAACAACAGGACTGCGATGGCACACCAGCTCAGCACTGGCATACCGAGGATCAGGGTGCGGGGCAGACCGAGAAAATCAGCACCCATCTGGTTGGAGTTCACCCAGCTGCCGCCGGAAAGTAAAAATATTATCCCACGGTAGATGCTCATAGTACCGAGGGTGACCACAATCGCCGGGATACCGAGTTTCCATACCAGCAGGCCATTAATTGCCCCCATTATCAGCCCCAGACCGGTTGCCAGAATCAATAATAACCAGACAGGAACATCCGGATAGTGGAAATTAATCAGGGCCACTATCATGCCGCTGAGTGCCAGGTTGGCCGCCATCGACAAATCAATGCCTTTGGTTAACAGCACCATCATCTGGCCAAGAGCCAGAATAATCAGAATAGAAGTATCGTTGAAAATCCCTACCAGATTATCGGGGGTGATAAATGAGGGGACCCGACTGCCGATGGAGAGGATCATCAGCAAGATGACTAGCCCCAGCAAGGCCTCACGGTGTTTAAGCAGTTTTTGCCACATATTATGCCGCCTTCTGTTTTGCGCCACTGGCTGCGCTGACTATCATCTCTGCGGTTGCTTCGCCAGCCAGATACTCCGCTACCATGAGCCCTTCATGCATCACGATAATGCGATCGGACATACCCATGACCTCGGGTAACTCGGAGGAGACCATAATTACCGCTAGTCCTTGAACCACGAGTTCGGACATAAACTGATGAACTGCTGCTTTTGAACCAATATCGATACCTTTTGTTGGTTCATCGAGGATTATCACGTCAGGTTGTGTCGCCAGCCATTTGCCGATCACGACTTTCTGTTGATTACCACCAGACAGGGTTTCGACAGGTTGTTGCCAGCTAAAGGCTTTAACCTGTAAACGTCGGGCGTATTCCTCTGCTAGCTGCCATTCACGGTCAGCATGCAATACGCCGTTAGGGTTAAGACGGCTGAGTTGCGGCAGACTGATGTTCTGTACTATCGGTAACTGGATAATCGCCCCTTGTTTTTGTCTTTCTTCCGGCACACAGACGATTCCGGCAGTAATGGCATCTGCTGGCTGACGAAAACGCTGTGATTTACCCTTGAGCACTATTTCGCCCGATGAGGGCCGTGTTACACCTGAAAGGGCTTGCATGACCTCGGTACGTCCGGCACCAACCAGCCCGTAAAAGCCGAGAATTTCTCCTTTGCGCAGGGAAAATGAGATCTGTGCAAATTCAGTGGGGTGACAGAGATCTTTCACCTCAAGAATGGTTTCGCCTTGCTCGCAGTTAATTTTCGGATAGGTTTGAGTAATGGCGCGGCCTACCATCATGGCGACCATTCGCTCTTCACTGATTTCGTTGATCTTGCCGGCTCCGACAAAGGCACCGTCGCGCAGAATAGTGTAGTGATCCGCCAGTTCAAATATTTCGTCGAACTTATGCGAAATAAACAGGATAGCTTTACCTTCTTGCTTTAAACGTTCAACTATCTGGTAAAACTCCAGAATTTCATGCTGGGAAAGTGCAGCTGTAGGTTCATCGAGAATAACAACCTGAGCTTCAAAGGATAATGCTCGGGCAATAGCAACCATATGGCGCTGAGCAATACTGAGCGTTTTCAGTATCGCGTGTGGGTCGATTTGTACTTCCAGGCGCGTCAGAATCGCCTGTGCCCGACGGTGCATTTCCGGCCAGTCGAGCTTTTTAAAAAAGCCCTTATACAGATACTGACCGACAAAAATGTTTTCTGTGACCGACAGCTCTTCAAACAGAACGGTTTCTTGATGAATGGCGGTGACGCCGACTTTATGTGCCGATTCCGGCGTGGGTAAATGAATCGGGATATCTTTATAGAGGATTTCCCCTTCATCGGGCTGATAAATACCCGTCATCACTTTGACCAGCGTTGATTTACCGGCACCATTTTCACCAATAAGTGCTGTCACTTTTCCGGGGAAGAGTTCAAGTTGCACGTTTTCAAGGGCGCGCACGCCAGGGAAAACCTTAGTAATTCCCCTGAGCTGCAGCAACGGCGTAGATGCTGTCATGATAGTTCTCCGGATAACGTCCTCTCCTTAGCGGGAGAGGACAGGGGATTAAAAGATTTTTGAGAACTGATCAATGTTGCTGGCATCATAGATAAAAGGTTCAGCCATGGCCCCATTACCGTCTTTATCCAGCTTCAATTTGCCCATGCGCCCCATATCCGCTTCACTTTTCGTCGCAGTCCCTTTTATCAGATCATTGGCTAAATAGGTTGCTGCGTAACCTAAATCGATGGGGTTCCAGATGGCAAAACTCTTGCTGGCACCGGATTTGACAGCGCCAGCCATTTCAGATGGCAGGCCTAAACCTGTAACATATACCTTGCCGATTTTACCTTGATCTTTCACTGCCTGAGCCGCGGCAACGATACCGACGGATGATGGAGAAACGATGACTTTTAAATCTGGGTAGGTTTTCAGCAAGCCAACGGTTTCACGATAACTTTTATCCGACAGATCATCACCATAGGCGACAGTCACCAGATTGATGCCAGGATACTGTGGCAGAACCTTTTTCATCTCTCCAATCCAGATATTCTGGTTAGTCGACGTCGGAGTTGCGCTCAGGATTGCGACATCGCCTTTCTCAGCATTCAGTGCCTTGAGCGCATCATCCGCCAGCTTGACGTTGATCTCTCCGATCAGCTCATTATTAGAAGGGGTCAGATGGATCTGGCGTCCTGCTGGTGCGACACCAGAGTCCCATGACACGACTTTGATGCCGCGTTGCATGGCTTTTTTGAGTACCGGAACTAAAGCATCAGGGTCATTAGCAGAGATAGCGATAGCATCCACCCCTTGTGCTATCAGGCCGTTCAGTACTTCGATCTGAGCTTCAGCTGTGGTAGTGGTGGGGCCGGTATAAATGACTTTAACATCGCCTAACTCTTTGGCTGCCTCTTGGGCACCCACGTTAGCGGCTTCAAAGAATCCATTTCCCAGGGATTTAGCGACCAGAGCAATTTTGACTTCAGCGTAAGCAGAAGTCGATAATGCGAGGGTGATAGCGGTGAGGATTAAGCTTAATTTTGTTTTCATTGCTTTTACTCCACATATTTAAGTGATTTGTAGGGCTTACAGGTGAACTTTTGCCCCGCATCGCTCACGGGGCGAGAACCATTATTTGTAGAGATCTAATGCGGATTGCAGCGGCGTAACGCCAAAGCGTTTGCCTAAAGCTATCAGCTCTTCTTGCGTAATCGTTTGTTTCATTCCGCCCATCGAGTAGACCTTCACCAGCACTTCGGCAGATTTCTCTGCTGTATCAATAAGGCCGAAGGCTTCATCCAGTGTCGGGGCGCTTCCGAAAACACCGTGGAATGGCCATAGCACTAGAGAATGTTTACGCATTTCTTGTGCTGTTGCCTGGCCAATCTCGTCAGTACCAGGCACCATCCAGGGCAGAGTGCCAACGCCATCGGGGAAGACCACCAGACATTCGGTACTGCCTTCCCACAGTTTACGTGTCAGAAAATCACTGTTGTTTTCCAGCACATAAGTCAGGGCAATCAGATTGGTGGCATGGCAGTGCATAATGACACGATCTTTACCGCCAGTGACGTTGATACGTTCGCTGTGGGAAAGGAAATGAGCGGGTAATTCAGAGGTTGGCACCGCATCGTCCGTTAATCCCCAGAGGATATGGTATCCCGCTCCATCACTATCGACCTTTACGATACCGAGGCTGGCTACCGGGTCGAGTTGTACATTACGGAAAAATTTACCAGAGCCGGTCACAATAAATGACTGACTGGCTAATACCGGCATTGGCTGGCTGAGCGCTATATAACGTGGTGTCTGGTGAAAATCGGCTTCATAGGGTGCAATATCTGCGGCGTCAAGACGCAGAGTCAGATTACCGCCATTTCGCTCATCCCATCCTTTCAGCCAGGCATCAGAAGTTGCTTTAATCATGCCCTGGACGAACCAGGAATTAATGATAGTTTGCATAGTGTTATGGGTCCTGTTCATTCAATCAAAGGTCTTCCCTCTTAGAAGAAGAGGGGATATTCCTGGCTGCTAGTTATCGACGGTGACGTAACACGTCGTTCTCATAAGTGCGTACGGTATCCAGCCACTGGCTGCCCGTTGGGGTATTATGGCGATGGCAGTACATTTCCCATACCGCCTGCCATGGCAGAGATTTTTGCTCTTCCATCAAGGCTAAACGTGCAGTGTAATCACCATCCGCCTCAAGCTGACGGAACTGCTCTGTAGGTTCAAGCAGAGCACGCAGCAAAGCTTTTTTCATATTACGTGTACCAATCACCCATGCTGCGATACGGTTGATAGAACCATCGAAGAAGTCGAGTCCAATATGGACTCTGTCAAACAGATTGTGACGAATGATTTCGCTGGCAATCGCCTGGGTTTCATCATCCAGTAGCACCACATGGTCGCTGTCCCAGCGTACTGGACGGCTTACGTGCAGCAGTAAGCGTGGGACATACAGCATGGCGGCGGAAATTTTGTCAGAAACGATTTCAGTGGGATGGAAGTGACCGGCATCCAGGCACAATGCTGTCTGACGGCTGGTGGCGTAACCCATATAAAATTCATTGGAACCCACGGTATAACTCTCGGCACCAATACCGAATAGCTTGCTCTCTACTGCGTCAATATGGTGTGCCGGATTTAGCTTTTCGCTGATAACCTCATCCAGTGCATTGATCAAACGCTGACGCGGTGCCAGGCGATCGACGGTAATATCTTTCATCCCATCGGGGATCCAGATATTCATCACTGACGGCGTATTCAGTTGTTCACCAAAGTATGCCGAGATACGGCGACATGCCTGGCAATGTTCAATCCAGAACTGGCGGATTTCATCATTGGCATGTGAGAGAGTGAAACCATCAGCACTCAGAGGATGCGAGAAGCATGATGGATTAAAGTCCAACCCCAGTTGGTTGGCTTTGGCCCATTCAACCCAGTTTTTAAAGTGTTCAGGCTTGATTTTGTTACGTTCAACCGGCTCATCTGACTCGAGATAGATAGCATGTAAGTTAAGGCGTTTAGGGCCGGGAATGAGGCTTAATGCCAGTTCGAGGTCAGTACGCAGTTCAGTGGCATTACGCGCTTTACCAGGATAGTTACCGGTGACCTGAATGCCTCCGGTTAACGCTGCCCCTTGGTTCTCAAAACCCGCGACATCATCTCCCTGCCAGCAGTGCATAGAGACAGGAAGTCTGTCAAGTTGGTGCAGAACATGCCCGATATCTACGCCAACGGCAGCAAAACGTTGTTTAGCCAGCTCCCAGGCTTGTTCTAATTGAGTGATCATATGCAAAGCTCCTTAGTCAGCTTTTTCTGTTGAAACTGCGCAACATAACGCGCAATTTCATGACTTGAATTAGGGGTGAAAGTAGTCAGTTTCTCGTTATTGGTGACCTGCTGACGGAAGTGATTGATGTCAGAGAACTCCCCCTGAGCCATTAACTGCATACCGATATTGCCGAGGGTTGAGGCTTCAACCGGTCCAGCTATCACCTTGATGCCACAGGCATCGGCGCAGAGCTGATTAAGCAGCGGATTCTGACAACCGCCACCCACGATATGTAACTGGCTAAAAGGCACACCACGTAGCGAGGCCAGCTCATTAAGTACATCGGCGTAGAGTAGGGCGAGGCTATCGAAAATACAGCGGGCTAGTTCAGCAGGGCTTAAAGGGACTGTTTGTTCTGTTTCTCGACAGGCGCTGGCAATCTCATCGCTCATACTCAGTGGATTGATAAAACGGTCATCATTCGGGTTAATCAGAAAGCGACAGGCTGTCAGTTGCTCGGTTTCTGCAATCAGTCCAGAGAGGTCACTGATGTTGTGCTCTTTTAAAACACGCTGTAGTAGCCAGAGGCCCATAATATTCTTCAGGACTCGGTAACGACCTTCAGCCCCGCCTTCATTGGTTATATTGGCACTCAGAGCCTGGTCACAGGTGTAAGGAGTCTGACTTTCAAAACCCATAAGGGACCAAGTACCTGATGACAGGTAGGCGGCATCTTTGTCGAGCAGCGGGGCTGCAATCACTGCACTGGCGGTATCGTGGCTGGCTACAGCTATCACGGGGATTGGCTGACCTTGGGGGCTATTCCAGTGCCCGATAACATTGCCTGGTTGAGTAGGGGTAGAGAACCAGGAGTGGGGTACACCCGCCCAGTCCAGTAGAGTATTGTCCCAATCATGGGTTTCAATATTTATCAGCTGAGTGGTCGTCGCGTTGGTATATTCCCAGTTCAAGTTACCGGTCAATTGGTAGCAGAAGTAATCCGGGATCAGCAGGGCATGAGAGACATCGGTTACCTGGCTTGACTGTTGTTCAAGTAAGGCTCGTAATTGATAGAGCGTATTGAAGGATAGAAACTGGACACCACTACGTTTATAAATCTCGGTTTTACCCAGCTGTTTCACTGCCTGCGCCATGACCCCCTGAGTCCGGTTATCACGATAGGAAACCGGCAGACCGACACGATTCCCTTCGCTATTAAGAAGAACGTAATCAACACCCCAGGTATCAATACCGATACTGTTGATATGAATTCCTTCTTTACATACTTTGTCCAGGCCTGTACGAATTTCTGTTTCCAGAGCATCGACATCCCAAGTATCAAAGCCATCCCGTTTGACCAGGCTGTTGGCAAAACGATGGATCTCACGAAGCGAGAGTGTCTGCTGCTCGCAATCGAAGCTGGCGAGCATTGTACGGCCGCTTGATGCGCCTAAATCGACAGCCACACAATGAAGAATGGTCATGAGCAGACCCCTGTTAGATTTGTTGAGCATAAGTCTAAGAAAGGGGAGGCAAGCATGCCTTTTTGCTACTGACAGGAAAAAAGAGGGACTGGCAAGAAAACAAAGATGAACATGAGAGAGGTCACAATTTCTCATCATTATGGCTATTATAAGCGATGTGATGATGACCACACTTATCAACATTCACTGCCATTTCTTAACAAAAAAACCAATTTAGCATCATTTTAGGGCGAAAATTTAAGGTGGTTTTTTGTTATCCCTAATACTATTGTGAGAACAATTCTCATTAGGAGAGGCTGTGATGACCGTATTACATAGCGTGGATTTTTTTCCGTCTGGATACTCACCTGTTGCTATCGAGCCTCGACTTCCTCAGGTAGCATTTCCTGAGCATAGTCATGATTTTAATGAGATAGTTATTGTCGAACATGGTACAGGAACCCATGTTTTTAATGGCCAGCCTTATACTATCAGCGGCGGAACTATCTGTTTTATTCGTGAGCATGACCGCCATTTATACGAACATACCGATAATTTATGTCTGACTAATGTGCTTTATCGCTCTCCTGAAAGGTTTCGTTTTCTGACTGGATTAAACCAGCTACTTCCTCAGGAGCAGGACGGAAACTATCCTTCGCACTGGCGGGTCAATAAGTCGACGATGCAGCAGATTCTGAAGTTAACTGAGCAGATGGAACAGGCAGAAGATGGCCCGGAAACTCATACTATTGCCAGTAGAGAGTTGTTATTTATGCAGCTGTTAGTCTCGCTTCGTCAGAGCAGTCTGGTGGAGGGAGCAAGCAATAATACGGCTCGACTGAATCAATTAGTTCTATGGCTTGAAGAGAATTTTGCCGAAGAGGTCTGTTGGGAAACGCTGGCGGATAAATTCTCTCTGTCGTTACGTACTTTGCACCGGCAGCTAAAGCAACATACCGGACTGACGCCGCAGCGTTACCTTAACCGTCTGCGTCTGATCAAAGCGCGGCATCTGTTGCGACATACGGAAGAGACAGTCACCGACATCGCCTACCTCTGTGGGTTTGGCGACAGTAATCATTTTTCAACGTTATTTCGGCGGGAATTTAATTGGTCACCACGCGATATTCGTCAGTGCAAAGACATCTAGTGCCAGCAACGTGAAGATAATCACCGTTTTTGGTATAAAAAAGTTAATAATAACAGATTGTTCGATGCCGAGGCTGTACCGTGTCAGGACCCTTGATACTTCGCAAGAATGCGTTTTTTACCAGTGAAAGTCAGGCGGTTGCTGTACTGGATCGTTATCCACAACGCGCATTCGCTGAGCATACGCATGAATTTTGTGAGCTAGTACTGGTATGGCGTGGCAATGGTTTGCATGTGCTCAACGATCGTCCCTATCGCATCACACGGGGTGACCTATTCTATATTCGTGCCGAAGATAAACACTCCTATGCTTCGGTTAACGACTTGGTATTGCAAAATATTATTTATTGTCCTGAGCGACTGAAACTTAATATTGACTGGGCAACCTATATTCCTGGTTTTAATGAGACTCATCCAATTCCGCACTGGCGACTGAGTAGTAGTGGCATGACCAATGCCAGACAGGTTATTACTCAGCTTGAGCATGAGGGATTGAAGGACGATCCTGTCAGTAACAGGATGGCTGAGCTACTTTTTGCTCAACTGGTTATTACTTTTAATCGCTGCCGTTATCTTATTGATAATAAAGATATTAATGAACAGGAAATGTTGCTGGATAAACTGATTACGACACTCGCGAGCAGCCTGGCAACGAGCTTTGTGCTGGAAGAGTTTTGCTCACAACAACAGTGTAGTGAGCGCATACTACGTCAGCAGTTTCGCGAGCAAACGGGAATGACGATTAACCAGTATTTACGGCAGTTACGTATCTGTTATGCACAATACCTGCTACAGCATACCCGGCAGATGGTCAGTGATATTGCCATGCAGTGTGGCTTTGAAGACAGTAACTACTTTTCAGTGGTATTTAGCCGTGAAGTGGGGATGACTCCTGTTCAATGGCGTACTTGCGGTCATCATGGGAAAAAGGATTAATCGCTGTGCTGTCTCTCAGTTAACGAGTCTCATCAATAGTAACGGCGATAGCTGTTATCGCGTTGAAGTATGGCGGGTACAGACATATTTTTACTTCGTTGGTATTAGTAATCTATTATTCCGGGATTTTCTTGCTTGCTTTATTATAAGCAAGAGTAGTCGGTAAGATATAAAACTAATGCATTCATTTATTAATGTTTTTTAAAATATTTAAAAATATAAATAATATTGTGGAGTTTGTTTATTTATAGTGTTGCAAGAGTTTTTAATGACATAAAGTAAGTTGGTGACTAATATGTTGTTAGTGTGGTTTATTGATGTTTTTTATTAATTCGTTGCCGTACCTTAGCTGAATTAATTTCAGTGTGAGGGTCTGTGAAGTCTAAAAATAATATTTCAGCACCCCATGATGCCATATTTCGACAATTTCTTAAGCTGCCAGAAATTGCTCGCGACTTTATGGAAATCCATCTCCCTGCAGAGTTACGTGCTATTTGTGATTTCAGTTCTCTGAAACTGGAAAATGGCTCTTTTGTTGAGGAAAGTCTGCGGCAGTATTTCAGTGGCGTATTCTACAGTTTGAAAACAGTCAGTGGAGATAAAGGATATGTGCAAGTTCTGATTGAACACCAGTCCAGCCCGGATAAACATATGGCATTTCGTATGATCCGTTACGCGGTAGCAGCGACTTCCCGCTGGTTGATATCACTGTTATCCCTGATAAAGAGATCATGGAACACCGCAGTATGGCGGCTCTGACTTTACTGCAAAAACATATCTATCAGCGTAATATGGCAGAATTGATGGATAAACTGGTGGCATTATTACTCACTGACTATCTGGCCTCACCCCAGGTGAAGGCGCTGATAAACTATATTATTCAGGCGGGTGACACAGCAGATGCTGAGGTTTTTGTCCGCGACCTGGCTTTGCGGGTACCGCAACATGGGGATGAACTGATGACGATTGCACAACAACTGGAACAGAAAGGCATGCAGCTTGGTGAACAGCGCGGTATGGCGCCAGGTCTTCAGTTAGGCAAGCAGCAGGAGAAATGCACTGTTGCCCATACTATGTTGCAGCATGGTCTTGATCACGATGTGGTGATGAAAATAACTGGCCTGAGTGTGGAAGAACTGGCACAGCTCGGTAATTGAGTATTATGACCAGTGTTAATCGGTGATCCGTATTTGAGTCTTGATATGTCCTATTTACTTTTTATCGAAGATGTTTGATCCTGACAGCCGATAATCGAATTCTTGACTGGTCTGGTATCACAGTGAAAAAACTTATCATTGCAGTATGTGTTTTAGTCCTTTCCGGGTGTGCTACCCAGAAAGAGCCCATGCCTTTAGCTAATTATCATGACATCAGTTACCGTGATGTTGCTGCTGACCAGTGTGTTACGTTGGGCTTCATGAATTATCAGATGGCCGCCGCAGCTAAAAACTTCAATGTTCAAGACTTAAATAGCTGGAGCTACGATCCTGTGCTTTACCAGAATGCTTATGCTGAGTCAGTTAAGCAAGTTAATGCTAAGCCTCTCCAGAAAGTAGATTGCGAGCGCTTCAATATTGCTATTACACAACGCCAGTTAAATAATCAGCAGGCCTATCAGCAACAACTATTAGCAGCACAACAGCAGCAAGCCATGAGCCAGTCAATGATGGCTATGGAAAATGCGAGACCTAAAACGACTTACTGCAATAAAGTGGGTAATCAGACGGTATGCAATCGGTACTAAATCAGTAGCTGAAACCTTAACTGTTACTGATTTTCTCAATATTAAGGTGGTGTGAGAGTTCCCTGATCATCAGCAGATAACTGATGAAGTTTTTATCTTCAGGAAACTCTCCCTCACGTTTTGGGCTGCCAGAAACGACATCGGCGATACGGTTAAATACCTGCTCAATCTCTGGCTGGCTTATCACCTCACTCACGCCAGCAATCTGCATAATCTGTTTTAGATAATCATCGTGACAGTCAAACGCCGATGCAATATGGTGCAGCAGTGGTGTAGCCTGAATATGGTCTTCAATTGTGGCGATAGCCATTTCGACCTCATAAGGCGACGGAATATCACGTTGAAAAAACTGCTGAGCAATAGCCAGATAACCAACAGGTAGTGAGATATCTGGCTGACTGAATTGCACTTTTTGTTCACCAATAGAAAAAGATGCGTTACTCATATGACTCCATCACTGAAATGATTGTTACCGTCTGATTATTTATTTTATCACGTACCAAATCTCTACGCTGCGAAGCTCGCGCAGGGAGTAAGGAAACGCTCTTGCCGCGGTTTTTCAATTATGTCCTGGTTATACCCTAAATAATTCCAGTTGCTTGCAGGCGCCGAGTTTATGTGATTCGAGTCTCTGAGCGAAGGCAACACCCAGGCAACGTGAAGTATGACGGAGATATCTGTATTACTGATTCTTGAAAATATATATATTCTGGAATTATCGCAGCCAGTACAGTGTCATTTATTATTACGTGTATAGAAAATCGTTATGATCGCGTTATTTCAATATTTATTTTTTAATCGACCCTCTTTTTTATCTCATCCTCTATTTATCTTATTGTTTAATATAAATAGTTACATTTTTCTCTGATATTTAGAATTATACACCAAGGCTGATAGCAACTTTCCATCTATGCTTATCACTATGATGAATTTGCGGCTGCAATGACCTTTGTCATACTGGCTGAAGCATGGGTTGTGTATACCCGTCATACTTCACGTTGCCTGGGCGTTGCTTTCATTTCTTCAGTCGAATCACATAGTGTGCCTATGCTCATCGACTGTCTTCTCTTTGCGCCTACAAGCAACTCGAATTATTTTGGGTAGAGTATCAGGAAGTATAAACGGATTATGATTAGACTCGAAAATATTAACAAGACATATCCGGGCAATGCACAACATGCAATTAGTTCGCTGAGTATAACCATCAATGATGGTGAGTTTTGTACCTTTGTTGGCCCTAGTGGCTGTGGCAAAACGACCACATTACGCATGATTAATCAGCTGGATATCCCTGACAGTGGTGAGGTGTATATCCAGGGACAAGCGCTATCAAGCGCCGATATTATTCAGGTACGACGGAAAATTGGCTTTGTGATGCAAAGTCCGGCCTTGTTCCCACATCGCACGGTGGCTGAAAATATTGCCACCGTTCCACGGCTGCTTGGCTGGAAGAAACCTGTGATTAACGAGCGTATTGATGAGCTGGTGGCTTTGATGTCACTGGATCCATTGGTACTGAAACGTTACCCGCACCAGTTATCGGGTGGCCAGCAAAGCCGGGTATCGATTGCCCGGGCATTAGCCGCAGATCCTCCGATCTTGCTGATGGATGAACCTTTTGCTGCTATCGATCCTGTCGTGCGGGACAAGTTGCAAGGTGAGCTGTTAGAGCTGCAGGGCAGGCTACATAAAACCATTATTTTAGTCACCCATGATATTAACGAAGCTATTCGTCTGGGTGACCGAATAGCTATTTTTCAACAAGGCGGACGGCTGGCACAGTTTGATTCCCCGGATAATATTCTAGCGCATCCGGCCAGTGACTTTGTTCGCGATTTTATTGGGCCAGAACCTAATCTGAAACGGCTTGGTATGATGCATGTCAGTGACTTACCGCGTCGCGATGTGTTGTTGTTAAGTCAGGATGCGAAACCGTTAGCGGTAGAATATTCACTGCTTTCGCAGCCATACACTCTGGTGCTGGACTCAGAGGGTCGGCCTCAGCATTGGCTTGATAAGGAGCATTTAGTTCCGGTACGTATTGCAGAGGAACACCAGTCATTACGCCAGGTATATAGCGATTTACTGGATGTGCCACAAGGTGTGCTGGTGCGGGTGACCTCGACAGGGCAATACGCAGGAGCTATCGATAGCCATCTGTTAAGCAATGCGCTTAACCGTCATCAGGAGTTTACTCGCCATGATTGACTGGGTATGGACTCTCGATAACTCCACAATGATAGCTGAACTGACGCTCCAGCATTTACAGATGGTAGTGCTATCTCTGGCGCTGGGCACCCTGTTAACCGCACTCATGTTGTTACTGGCAATTATCTGGCCTGCCCTGTCCAATCCCTTAATGACCTTAAGTAGTGTGTTATTCACCATTCCATCGCTGGCACTGTTTATTCTACTCTTGCCCTGGACGGGCTTGTCGATAACGACCTCAGTGATTGGCCTGACGCTTTATTCGCTGCTGATTTTACTGCGTAACGTCCTGGCAGGGATGCAGAAACTGCCAACTGAGGTTCTGGAGTCAGCACGCGCGCTGGGTTACACCCGGTTTGGTCGTTTTACCGATATTGAAATTTTTCTGATCCTGCCCGCACTGTTTGCCGGGCTACGTATTGCCTCCGTCACACTTGTCGGGTTGGTGATTGTGACAGCATTAATCGGTCAGGGGGGATTAGGACAACTGATGATCCTTGGATTTAACCAGAACTTCCTGACACCTATTTTTATTAGCCTGGGATTAAGCCTGGTGCTGTCACTGCTGTTTGACCTGATTATTACTCGGGTTGGTTATCACCTGACAGGGTGGACACGCTGATGGGAGTTATCACTGAAACCTGGTTCTGGTTCCTGGATGGAAGCCACTGGACGGGAGATCTTGGCCTGATAGAGCGTTTTGTTCAGCATCTCTATTATGTGCTGGTGAGTCTGGTTATCGCTTTTCTGATTGCTCAGCCACTGGGTATTTTGTTCGGTTACTTGAAACGCGGCGGTTTTCTGGTCATTAACCTGTTTAATATAGGCCAGGCCTTCCCCGCATTAGGCATTATTTTACTGTGCATCATGCTGTTTGGTTTTAACGATATTCCTGTATTTATTGCGCTGGTAGCACTCTCTATTCCACCGATGTTAACCAATACCTATGTTGGTATCCGCCATGCTGATCAAACCTTATGTGATGCTGCTAAATCTATGGGCATGACGCCTTTGCAAAGCTTATTACAAGTACGTATTCCACTGGCGATGCCACTGATTTTTGCGGGTGTCCGTACCGCACTATTACAGCTGATTGCGACTGCGGTAGTGGCCGCCTATGCCGGTCTGGATGGGTTGGGACGTTTTCTTATTGACGGACTTGGGCAGCGTGATTATCCCCAAGTTATAGCAGGCTCCATTGTTATCTCACTCCTGGCGATTGGTTGTGAGCTTTTAATGGCTGGGCTGGCGAAACGCTGGCTGCATCTTTCGACCCCAGCTGCAGGTTAGTCCCTGCAACGACATCAACAATTAAAAGAGAAACAGGCGATGACAATAAAAAATACGTTGTTCACGAAATACAAAGGTCTCCGAGTCACTCTATTGGCGGCAACTTTAGCGAGTGCTGGTTTTGCTGCACAGGCAGAAACGGTGACGATTGGGGGAGCTAACTACTCAGAACAAACGGTACTGGCCAATATCTATGCCAGCGCCCTGCGCCAGGAAGGGATTGACGTAAAAACACGCCTCAACCTGGGAAACCGTGAAATTATTATTCCAGCATTACAGTCGGGTGAACTGGATGTGGTGCCTGAATATATCGGTGCATTACTGAACTATTACAAAGGTGGTAGCGAGTCGACCACGCAGAAACAAGTCACCGATGAACTGATTGGTGCGTTACCCGATGATTTAGTGTTGCTGGAAACCTCCCCGGGTGGCTCGATAACAGCCTGGGCCGTTCGCGAAGAAACAGCAAAAAAATATAATCTGAAAACCCTGTCAGACCTGGCAAAAGTCGCTCCTGAGCTGGTTGTCGGTGGTCCACCGGAAGTCGCTGTCCGTGCTCTGGGTTTACCGGGGCTTGAGCGTGTGTATGGCATCAAATTTAAAGCCTTTAAGTCACTGGATATTGGTGGCCCGTTGAGTCGCCTGGCACTGAACTCTGGCAAAATTGATGTCGCGACTATCGTCTCTACCCAGGGGGATTTACTCAAAGAGAAGTGGGTAGTACTGGAAGACGATAAGAATGAGCAACCGGCGCAGAATGTGGTACCCCTGATTCACAAGGGGGCTATTTCTCCTAAAGCAGAGCAGGTTCTGAACAATATTTCAGCCAAAATAACGACGCAGGATATTATTAATCTGAATAAACAAGTGGATGTTGATCGTAAAGACCCAGCGAAAGTCGCAGATCAATGGGTGAAAGAGAAGCTGACAGCAAAATAGTCACCTTATCAGGCCATGGAGGGCTGTTATTTTTTATTATGAGTGTTCCACTATGACTCAACATACGGCCATCTTTAATTTATTCTTCTTTAATCCCCAGGGGGATTACCGTTTTTCCTGGCGCCATCCAGAGGCACTGGGCAAAGAAATTTTCACCCTGAAATATTATGCTGACTTGGCTCATAGAGCGGAGGCAGCGACGCTTGATAATATTTTTATTGCTGACCATGTGGGTATTTGGGATACGGTCCCTAGTGGTATTCCTCACTATGCTAATCCACGCCTTGAGCCAGTCACTTTGCTTGGTGCATTGGCTGCGGTTACCGAAAATATTGGTCTGATGGCAACCGCTTCTACCTCCTATAACGAGCCTTATAATCTGGCACGCTATTTTGCCTCGCTGGATTTTTTAAGCGGGGGACGGGCAAGCTGGAACGTGGTCACTTCCTGGTTGCCGGAAGAGGCTGCGAACTACGGCCTGGAGCAATTACCTGAACACAGCCAGCGTTATCAGCGTGCGGCGGAATTTATCGAAGTGGTACGCAAGTTGTGGGACTCATGGGAAGATGACGCGCTGCTGATTAATAAACAGAGTGGTTATTTCGCTGATCCAAAGCGGGTCCATCATCTTAACCACCAGGGTAAGTTCTTTAAGGTCCGCGGACCTCTTAATGTGCCGCGGCCACCACAGGGGCACCCTGTTATAGTGCAGGCGGGTTCTTCAGAGTCCGGAAAACAACTGGCTGCTGCCGAGGCCGACATTCATTTTGTGTTTATGAGCAATATTGAAAAGGGGCTGGCTTACCGGGCGGATATGAATCTCCGGTTACGGAAAGTGGGGCGTGCACCGGAACACTTCAAGATTCTGGGGGGCGTGTTACCAGTAGTGGTTAACAACGATGCAGAGAAAGAACAGCGGCAGCACTTGATCGACTCACTGATGAACGATCAAATGGCACTGGATCTTCTCACCACCTATTTGCGTCTCGATCTCAGTGAGTTCGATCCACAGAAACCGTTACCGTCGCTGCCCAGTGAAGAGGGGTTTGACGGTCTGCGTACTGCGCTACAGATCATTGCCGGGTATGACCCGAATCTGTCGATTCTGCAATTAGGGCGTCTGTTGCTGCAAAGTTCAGATAGCTGGCTGGTTATTGGTACAGCAGAGGAGGTTGCCGCTACATTGAGTGAAGCTTTTCATGCTGGAGCGGTGGACGGTTACAATTTAATGTTCCCTTTCCTGCCTGTGGACTTCGATAACTTTATCGAACAAGTGGTTCCTTTGCTAAAAGCCAGTGGAGTCATGAAACAGGCTTATCAGCCGGGGACTTTACGTGAAAAGCTTGGGCTCCCTGCGGTGGCTAATCAGTTTGCTAAAGTTGAGTGATTAAAGGCTCCGTGAGGGGCCTTGTCAGAGCGTAAGATTAAAGACTCAGCAAGCCACTGCTCGCAGCCCGCGCCGCGTTATCACTGACTGACTGATAGTCTTCACGTGTTGTCACGGTAAAGTCTTTAATCAGCAAGGCGTCGCAGACATTACGCCACTCAGGTTCAGTCACCAGGCGCTTTAATATCTGACGCAGTTTTTCCAAGGTTTGCACTGAGGTCTGTGCCGAGGTAATCATCGGCAGACCCGGAATCAATGACGTGGTACCAAGAGAGACCAGTCCGGCAAGATGCTCGGGTTGATGGCGGGCCAGTAGCGCCCAGGTGACAGCATCAATGGCAGCAATATCCGCCAGGTCAGCGTTCAGGGCTGCCAGAGAGCGTTGATGACTGCCGCTGAAGAGAGTTTGTGAGAAAAAGCGTCCATGGTTATGCAAAGGAGCCACCAGAGTTCGCAGGCAATGATAACCAGACTGTGAATCTTCACTGTTACATACCACTCGCTTATCGCGAAAATCAGCCAGTGTTTTGTCTGCATCAGAGGCTCTCACTACCAGATGGCTGCTGTAGTAAAAACTGTCACATCCTGCTGCCTGGTAGTGAAAAGTCCCGACAACCTGAATCTCGGGTAAAAATGTCACTAGCGGATAACCACAGGTCTGGCTGAGGAGCAGCTCAGGAGTATGCCAGTGGGCAAGGTTGTCCTCTGGTTGCTGGAATAAAACAGTATCTCCTTCAAGACCTTCTTCAGTCAGTAGCTGGCGTAATGCTTTCACCAGTGCCGCAGTATCTGGATGGTGGATATCGTACATGGGTAACGATAGTGACTTAGTCATAGGCTTTTTCCACTAAGGAATGCTCAGTCGCGACCCGACCTTCAGGGAAGTAAGGGTTAATCTCCACCTCGATGGGTTTGAGTAAATGTTCGCGCATTAACTCGCCATAGCCATTCACAAAAAAGCCCTGATTACGTTCCAGATACTCTTGTTTATAGGCTCGGTAGACCTTCGGTAATCCATACCATGGGATACCCGGCAAATCATGATGGACTGAATGATAATTAAGATTCAGAAAGAGCAGACGCCAGAATATTCCGGCCTCATTAATCACTGTACGTGCTTCAGGTGCCTCGGCTGCACGGTGCTCGAAGAAGGAGCGTACTCGGGTCATCGCCAGCATCGGCCAGGTGACCACTAACAGATAATAGATAATCGAGAACTCGTGTATTTTTAGCCAGCCAAATACCGGAATAAGTAACACTATATGTACTGACCACATCGCTATTGCCGGGCGATTGCCCTGACGAAATGACTGCCAGATATCGATAAAGACCCAGGGAATTGTCAGCAGTGGTGTTAACAGCAGGCGTCCCGGGAAGGTATTGCGTAGGCGCACCAGTAAGCGTTGGATACCGTTAAAATGATGCCAGCGCCGTTCGGTAAAGTAATAACTTTCCGGATCGGTTTCCGGAATGGTCAAGTCTTCATCGTAATGGTGTTTGAGATGGAGGTCGCGATAAGTTCCATAGGGATACCAGACTGAAAAAGGGATCAGTCCGAACAGTTGGTTAATGCGAGGAAAGCGTGTCGGATGTCCATGCAACAGCTCATGTTGCAGTGACATATACCAGGTACTCAGCCAGATAAGTAATAACGTTGCCGGGAATAGCCCGATCGACTGCCACCAGGCAATGGTCGTAAACCAACCACCATAAATAGTGATAATAAGTAACCAGGTAGGTAACTCGGTACGCCATAGCCATGAATGTTGTAGCCGGGCTATAAATTCACGTTGCTGTTGATGTAAATAAACTGAAGGCTTTCTACTCATTATGATAACCACTGGCCAGGTTTTATCTTTCCATCTTTGAGAGGGTAAATAGTCGTGGTCGAACAGCAAACGAATAAAAAGTGCTAACCATAGTTACAGAACTATGATGATGGCAAATTAAGGTCAAAAAACCATTTTTCAGGTGTGGTGCCAGGGCTGATAAATAGAAAAAATTGCACCGTTACAAGATGCGGTCTGCAGAGCTAACCCCCAGTGTCTCAATAACAGACTGGCATTGATACCACCGAATCCAAAACGATTCGATAACGCATAGTGTATGCTCAGCGGCTATTGTGATAAGTCGCTACAAATACCATCACTGCTACTTTTTTGAGTAATCAAAGCATTCTAAAATGCTATTTAACCTGGTTATGGAGAAATATAACTCCAATTTTTATTAATTATTAGCTTTTCTGTGAAAAAAGACGATAGATATCTATACTTTAAGTCATTCAAGTAAGATCTGAAAAATATGAAATATTGCGGGTAAATACATTAAATATAGCCAAGGGTGAATCATGCTTAAAAATGCTAGCGTTAGAAACGTTATTTCTTTATTTATGCTCTGCTCTTTTTTAATTGTTAATGTATTGTTATTTCTTATGTCTGCAAGTCTTGCTATTTTATTAATGTTTAATATTGTCTGGGTGATATTGTTTGTCTGTCTATGGATGTATATGACCCTGTATCTTGTTAAGCCAATTAATGAAGTTAAGAAAAATATTGATGAAATAGGTTCCGGGAATTTATCTATTTATATAACTGAGTTCGGTAATAATTGTGCAGGGCGTTTAATACCGGGAATCAATAAACTATCCTCTGAAATCACCAGCCTGGTTCTGGATATTCGTCAGTCTTCGCAATCAACAAAGCATTTATCAGATAATCTGGCTAGTCAAAGTGCCAGTTTGTCAGTAAAAACAGAACAGCAATCCGCGATGCTCACCGAAACTGCAGCTAATATGGAACAGATTGCTGCAGGTACCAAAAATAATGCTGAAAGTACTCGTCAGCTAAGTGACATAACCATCAGTGCTCATCATTCAGCAAATCACGGCAGTCAGTTAATGCAGAAATTAACTAGCAATATGATCTCGATTACTGAGTGTGCTCATAAAATGACTGAAATTATTAGCATCATTGATAATATTGCATTTCAGACCAATATTTTGGCACTCAATGCTGCAGTGGAAGCTGCCAGAGCGGGTGAACATGGCAAGGGTTTTGCGGTCGTAGCCGGTGAAGTCCGTAACCTCGCGCATAAAAGCGCCGAGTCAGCGAAAAATATCAAATCGTTAATTGGAATGACTAACCAGAACGTCATGCAGGGGGCGAGTCTGGTGGCAGAAGCTGAGAAAAATATGAAGGATATTGTTACAGGGTCGACAACTATTGAAGGACTTATGGAACATATTTTTATTTCTATCACAGAGCAAGAGCAAGGTATCAATCAAATCGCTATTGCCTTATCTGAACTGGAAAAAGTAACTCAAAGTAATATGTCCGTGGTTGAGGAATTGGCCGGTTCATCTGATGTTCTGAATAAGCAAGTTGCTGAGTTACAAAAAAGAACCAACAATTTACAGCTGGGGGATAATGATCTGTATAAAGAGGTGATAAAACCTATAATATCAATTAAAACTCGTAAGCAATTATCTAAAAGTGGTGGGGAGCACTGGCAAACATTTTAGCTCATCACACTTTAAATAATATCTACAACCAAAGGGATATTATCTGATAATCCGTCCGGGTATTTATATTTATGCCGGGGTGTAATTTGATTTTTTCTTATCGAATCATAACATTTGTTTATACTTGTCAATTTTTACTCTGTGTTCGGGGAACCGCCTGAATGACTTGAGTATATACCCGTCATACTTCAAGTTGCTTGGGCGTTACTTTCGTAAATCCTGCGAATCACATAGTTTATCTATGCTTACCGCCATGATTTACTCAGCGCCTACAAACAACTCGAATTATTTAGGACAGATAATGCCAATACATTGATTTTTATTTTTGATTTTACGATGACGGTGTGACATTTATCACACGAATTTGACTTTAATTGCATTATGAAAAATAAAAAATATTTATTTTTATTTATACCTATAGAAAGTGCTCTGGCATCCGATACCCGTATAAACATGCTTATCAAATATGTCATCCAGGACAGCTGATTTCTCTGGTGCGGTTGACGTCACAACAAGGAAAATGAATGAAATTTAGTAATATGCGGGTAGGTGTACGACTTAATGCGGGTTTTTTGCTGATATTAGCCTTGATGATAATGATGGGTGGGAGTGCTGTTTGGTTTAGCCGGGAGAATGTTAGTGATGTTGATGAACTGATAGAGAAGCATTTAGTAAAAGAGCGCTTAAGTGCACAGTGGCTGGCGCAGATTGATAAAAATAATGGTATTACCATTGCTGCGATGGCGACTGAAGGTGCACCATTACGTCAGAAATTAATGCTGCAAATTGCAAAAAATAGTATGGATACCAGTAAAATCCAGGAGCAAATGGTTGCGTTAGTTGAACAGGAAGAAGGGAAACAACTACTCAGCATTATTGCTTCTATACGTGAAAAATATCTGATGACTCGCAATGAAGGCATTGTGTTAGCCGGGAGTGGTGAGCATGAAGTTATTGAGGATTTTATTTGGAAAAAAATGGTTCCTATCAGCGATGAATATCGTCAGGCCTTATATAATTTGCTGAGTTTTCAAGCAAAACTGATTAATGATACTCATAATGATATTCAGAAAACCTCACATAACAATGAGTTACTGATGCTATTTCTGATTGTATTAGGGGTTGGCGGCGGATTACTGATTTCCTGGATAATTACCCGCAGTATTACGCATCCACTAAAAGAGGCTGTTACGGTCGCCAGTCGAGTCTCTCAGGGAGATCTTTCCACCAAAGTGATTGTCCATTCACGCGATGAACTGGGCCAGTTGATGCAATCTCTGCAAGATATGGTGACTTCCCTGGCGACCACGGTAAGAAATGTCAGTTCTGGTGCTGAAAATATTGCGATGGCAGCAGATGAGATAGATGCCGGTAACCAGGATTTAGCTGCACGTACAGAAGAACAAGCCGCCAGTGTCGAGCAAACGGCAGCGACGTTAGAGCAGTTAACCTCAACCATACAAAGTACCGCCAGCAATGCACGTCTGGTTAATGAACTGTTTACTGAGTCAGGCAAGATGGTTAAAGCCAACAGTGACCGGATGCACAGTGTTGCTTCAGCAATGGGCGATATTCATAATGGGGCACAAAAAATGACTGATATCATTGCTGCCATTGAAGGTATCGCCTTCCAGACCAATATTCTGGCACTCAACGCCGCTGTTGAAGCAGCACGTGCGGGTGAGCAAGGGCGTGGTTTTGCTGTTGTTGCTGGTGAAGTCAGAACCCTGGCTCAGAGAAGCTCGGGGGCAGCAAAAGAGATCCGCGACATTATTGGTGCCTCGGTCGGTAAAATTACTCATGGCCGGGGTCTGGTCAGTCAGGCTGATCAGGGTATGCAAGAGATAGTCGTTAATGTGGCCCGTGTCCAGGACCTGGTTGATGAAATCGCACGTGCCAGTCATGAACAAAGTGACGGGATTGCCCAGATTAATGTTGCAATGGGGCAGATTGATACCACCACCCAGCAAAACGCTTCCCTGGTTGAAGAGTCGTCCGCTGCCAGTGGTTCACTGAAAGAGCAATCCGGTCTGTTGCTGGAAAGCGTTCGGGTATTTACCCTGCACCAAAGATAAATGCTGCCAAGAGGGAAAACAGGTTTTCCCTCTTGGTGTTATTCACCGCATGGCGCTTCTTATTTCTTGTCAGCGCATAGTGCAACCAGCATGCCAGTGAATGCCAGGGCACTTAACAGATCAAACACACCAGCCCAGTCAGTTATATCAGGCGCAAACTCGAGCAGCAGTGAGATAACGGCCAGAGTCATGGCACCAGCTATATACTGACTGGTTATTATCAGAGCACTGGCCCGTCCTTGCTGTGACAATGGTACCTTTATCAACCCGACAGCAAACATCGCCGGGAAGATAAGTCCATGTCCGATACCGCTCAAGATAATCCCTGCGATAAAACTCAGTGACAGTGGTTCGGTTGGCTCGACAGACAACAATTTTAATCCAAGCCCGGCACAAGCAAACCCAGCCATCAGTAATCGTCCACTAAAAAAATGCGCACTGAGTTGGGTATAGATAGCATTACCAGTCACTATCAACAGCGCCAGGGGAGTGAATAGCAAGGCAGTCGTGATCGCATCCAAGTGTAAGGTCTGTTGCCACAGCAGGGTCAGGGCATAAAATTGACTTCCGACACTTGCCATATAAAAAGCGCTACTGAGCCATCCTATTTGTAAACCCGGTATATCGCGGAGTGCACGCGACAGGAGTGGCTGCGGAGCAAAGCGTTCATGCAGGATAAACGCTATCAGCATTACAGCCGCAATTCGGTTGGCGAGATAGTCCATGGCACCTGCTTCGGCATAACACATAGTGGCCCAGACTAAGGCTCCAGCAGCGGCACAACCGGTCAGGGCAGCAACACCCACTGGTGGTGTAGCTACCAAGGGACGTAGTTGCTGATAATGTTGTCGTACTAACCAGAGTGCCAGCAGGCCTGGGGGAACGTTAATAAAGAAGATAGTGCGCCAGCTGATAGCAGTCAGCATGCCACCGATCATCACACCGGATACTAATCCTAGCGTTCCGACAGCACTCCAGATAGCCAGCGCCCGGCTATGTGACTCACCATGAAAACGCTGTGCCAGCAATGCCATTACCGCGGGTTGTAGCAGGGCAGCAGCCAGACCCTGACCGCCCCGGGCAATTAATAGAAATAAACCATCATATGCCAGGCCGCCGAGTGCTGATGCCAGTAAAAATAACGTCATGCCGAGGCTAAAGATTCGGCGTGCGCCAAATCGGTCACACAGACTACCGCCCATCAACAACAATGCGGCAAAACTAAGCCCATAAAGGGATACTACCCACTGCATTTCACTGGCTGAAAGTGTCAGTTGTTGAGCAAGGGTGGGGAGCGCGACATAAACAATAGCGTAATCCAGGGCGATAAGCGCCTGGGCGATGCAGGGAGCCAGCAACGCCAAGTAACGTACAGAGGAGGTAGACGCTAAAGCATGAGTTTGTGTCATAGAGAGCTTCCTGCTAATAATATATGATGAATACTATTCATCTGTTATTGATGATATGAAATAGGCTACGCCTTATTCAGGTTGTTAATCAAAGTCATATAATTCAGCAAAGGATGAGTTTAATTCATTCATGAAACGATACCGCTTACCCCCATTAACGGCGATTCGCGCTTTTGATGCTGTTGCCCGCCATGCCAGTTTTAAAGCGGCAGCTGAAGAGATAGGGGTTACTGCTACGGCTATCAGCCATCAAATTCGGGTGTTGGAAGAGTCGCTTAATCAACGATTATTTATTCGTTCAGCGCGTGGTGTGGCGCTAACCGCGACGGGAGATATTCTCTTTCGGGCATCGGGCAATATATTTACTACCTTGCGTGACGCGATAAATACGATACAGGATGCCGGGCAACCTGCAGCACTCACCCTGAGTACCACCTCAAATTTTTTAACTAACTGGCTGGTTCCCCGCTTACCGTCGTTACAGCAGCAATATTCTGAGCTGGAGTTACGTTTGCACACGAGTACGGATTTAGTCGACGTTCGCGGCACGATAGCGGATTGTGCCATCCGGTATGGTATGCAGGCCGATGATGCCCTCGATAGCACCTTACTGTACCAGGACCGTTTTGTACTGGTGGCCAGTCCGCAATTACACCTGACAACACCAGCAGATCTCTCCCGACTGACGCTATTCCATATTGAGAATCGTCATATACCGACCCCAGAACCAGACTGGTATCACTGGAAGATGGCTTTTGGTCCCTCAAATCTGGCGGTACAGTCAGGTATTCGCTTTGATGATGAGACCCACGCCATTCATGCTGCGATGGCCGGGCAAGGCGTATTACTGGCCAGTGAGTTGCTGATTCAGCATGCTGTGGCTCAGGGATTGTTGCGTATTGCCCTTCCCGGAAGTCTGCCGGGTGGCAACTACTATTTTGTTACCAGCGAGCAGAAAGCAGGGCGGAAAGATATTCAGCAAGTTAAACGCTGGTTGCAGCAGGAGTTTAATCTGGTTGGGTAGAGGATAGGGGCCTGTCGTTGAACAGCGCCCTTTAACAAGGTGAGAAAAGTGTGACAGCAGTCTGTTAGTGCAGCCAGACGACGCCATCTTCAGGCAGGAATAAGCTATTGTAACGAACCTGAAAGTCACGCAGTTCCTGCATCTCAATATCCATTTCGCGCAGAAAACCGAGCGCCAGGCGTAATTGGGCTTCAGTTATCGGTGCTGCCAGGCGAGCCTTTTTCAGGATACGATGCCATTGCTGCAAACTTTGCTGACTACCATCCATCATCACGCTCTGCCAGATAAGCAGGACTTGCGCAGCATTCTGGATATGCGTTTCATCAGGACGATGTAAATACTGCAAAAACTCATTGCCGGGTTGTTTACCCATCTGATCGATCATCGATTCCACGGTAATCAGATTTACCCCTAAGCGCTCGCTCAGACGACGAATCGCTCGCCGGGTTCCTGATGTCAGTACTCTGAAACCAACAATAAATACCACAATCAGTGTGGCCAGCATTATCCAAATCATAGGTTCTGGTACCTGTCCCTTAGCCTGCATACTTGTTCATTGATGATTATCTTAACCTGTACCCGTCATACTTCAAGTTGCTTGGGCGTTGCTGGCGTTCAGACTGTCGAATCACATAGTTTGTCTATGCTCATCGCCTGTCTTCACTTTGCGCCTACAGGCAAGGTATAGAGGTTAGGGTAATCAGTAATAACAGGGGGCAGGTCAGCGCGGCAGTGTGTTTAGATTTAACTAATAACAGCGTAAGTTGTCGTACAGACTGGTTCAAATGTTGTCGCCTTTGTACCGCGGAAATTTCTGGGAGAACCCCGATCAGATGAGATGACGCTTCCTCGCTCACTACGTTCGGTTATGAGACTGCGGCGAGCGTTACGAGTAACGGGGTCTGAAGCCCAACCGTACGAAACTGCACGATAAGTACATTTTTTAAGCATATCAGGCAGGTAAAGAAAACGATGGTTTAGTTTACTTTTTCCGTTGGTGCTAGTCAGCATGCAGCTTTCGGTATTGCCAATGTTAATAAACTCGGTAATCAAATCAACGTAAAACTATTTGACAGCACCACGACTTTATAGACATAAAATCATATGGTTACGTTCTTAACATACGTTTCCGCTCCATTGGGCTTCAAACCCCAATTATGACCGCAGAAATGGCGGTCTATTGGAGAAATGAAACGTTAACTACGTTATCTTCTCGTCAAGTCTTTATCGCTATTAAATAGAAAACCAAAGCAGTTAGGTATGAAATGAAACTAAATATGGTGATGATGATTTTTATCTTTATCCATTGAGTTGTTTTTGATGGGAGGTTTTTTATGAATCTGATTTCATCATTATTCATATTTCTTGTGTAATAACCATTTTCTTTAGCGATTAAAGCAATGATAAAAAAAGAGTCTCGCATGAAAGAAAAAAAGAAACCACCACCATGATACATCATCACCTGAGTTGGTAGCATCTTAAATTCTTTTTTGAATAGTTTGCAGGTTTCAATGAAATTTCGATTTGATATTAGATATTGAATAAAGCAAAGCAATGTTGATAGTAAGGAAATAGCAACGAGTGTAGCCATTAGCATTTCATTTGTATCACTGAAAAGTTTATTTCCCATATACTTCATATACCTTATTGCCCATTGCTTCACCGCCAGTACTACCAAGTTCAGAACCAACATAGCCAGCAGTACCGCCAACAATAACAAGGCATGCCAATCCACCTATACCAGCGGTTCCAACTCCAATCGCGACACATACAGGGGCTGCTAAATAACCAGCACCAATACCAAGACCTGTACCTCCAACAAAACTACCTATTTCAGTGTATTTCTTTTTAGAACATTCGTCTTCACGACCAACGGAACAGGCTTCATTTATTTCATTGATTGAATGCAGGGCACTAAAGCCGATCCCTACATAACCAACATATCGCATAGCTGCTACATATTTTGCTGCTCGCTCTATATGAGTAGCATAGCCTTCAATATCACTTATTCCCGTCGCATTCCATTTGTGAGTAATTGAACTGGTTGACAAGCCAAGGGCATTTTTTATTTTAGTGTACTCGCCAAGCTTCATCGCTTTGTTCAGGAAGCCTACCTTTAATTCTCTTTCAAGTTCTTTGAATAATTGCGCGCGTCTTACATAGAACTGCTCACCAATCAAAGTCCCTCTTGTCATGTAAGTATTCTTATATGTTTCCTGAATTTCTTTCAGGATTCTTTCTATATTCTCGAAATACTTACCTACAGGATCAGCAGCAAGTCCAATTCCTTTATCCGCGATGTTGCTGAAGTTAGCTATTGTCGCATAGTGATTGTGTAAGAAATTGGCTTCTTGATGTGTAAGCGGTTCTAATGCTGCATCAATCCGCTGTTTCGCGGCCTGCATATGAGCAATTTGCTCTTCATCCTGCTTGTTGGGGTCAACCACCAACATGATAGAACCTGCTTTGTATCTTTTATCCGGGTCGTTAAGTGTAGCGAATAGTTCCTTTACCCCTGCAGGCGGATTCTCGGTGAATAGCAGGCGTTGCCAGGCTTCTGTTGTGCCGCCAAAGGGGATGACAGCAAAACCTGCGTCGATACCCGTTTTCTTTTTAACGGACTGGGCGTGCTGTTCTGGTTCCGGCTCGATTGGTCCTGGGAGTACAGGCATCTCAGCAAGGTGAGATAGATCGGTGTGTATTACTGTTGCTTCTCCACCAAGTTCGTAATCATCATTCCAGTTTGAATTGATGAATTTGGATTTACAGGGACACGAACTATAGCTATGTAGCGTTCCGGCAATTTTTTTACCATGTATGTCATCATCATCGAGACCACCACAGATACGGTAAAGCCCTGGGTGCTTACCACAGGTAACTTTATGACCTTCGCACGCCATGTCTCGGTCAAAGTGCTGATGATCGCTCCATCCCTCAGTAATAACACCACCACATCGTGTTTTATCACCCCTGAATAAATAGTATCCCTTAACCGCCATTAGTGCTTACTCCCTGTCATGGTCAAGAGTCCTTCCGGAAGTTCACGGCCTTCACGAAAAACCAGTTTGCTGCATGACTGCGGGGTAGAGATTATTTCATCGCCATTATCAAGCATACTGCCAACGAGTGCAGCTGATGCGCCCTGCATTATTCGGGTCTTGCCTGCACCGGAAATAATAGTGGCCTCGCTGCCATCAGCATATACAACCTTGTCACCTACCCGAGCAACTTGTAACCCTCCTGTAGTCGCATCGCCTGAAGCATGGCGAACGACTCCACCGCGACGGGTCAGGCTTCCAACGACTGCAAACCGGAAAATGTAAGCTAACGGGCAGCTTGAATGCTGTTTGTTAATTTCTTCAAGTTCTTTCCGGGTTTTGTCGTCGCAGAGTGACAAAAACTCTTCGTCGTATTGCGGTTGTGAATGAGCGTCACTAATTTCAGGTGTGATTTCATTGGTGTATTGCTGCATAAGTCCCTCTGCATGTGATGAATGTTGTGTCCGAGTACATTGTACAAACTATTCCCTTATGGGCTACAAAAAGGCAAAAAAAAGCCTAATACCCCCGTGGTGGATACACCAGAAAACGGGAGCGGAGCGACCAGCATCAGGCCGTTCTTTTTTACTTGGGGTTTGAAGCCCAATAGAGCGGAAACGTACGTTAATAACATAACCATATGATTTTATGTTTATAAAGTCGTGGTGCTGTCAAATGGTTTTACGTTGATTTGATTACCGAGTTTATTAGCATTGGCAATGCCGAAAGCTGCATGTGACTAGCACCAACGGAAAAAGTAAACTAAACCATCGTTTTCTTTACTTGCCTGATATGCTTAAAAAATGTACTTATCGTGCAGTTTCGTACGGTTGGGATTCCCTCTTTTTTGTTGTTTGTTTGTGGTTGCTTTGAGTATTTATCAATAAATGGTGTGGAATTATTCTTAACCTTTCAACAGCAAAATAAAAGGTGAGAATCATGAAAATAGGCATTATTGGTGCAGGATTTGTCGGCAGAGCGATAGCTAAACTAGCGATACAAGCCGGGCATCAGGTTATGCTCAGTAATTCACGCGGGCCGCAAACGCTGTTCAGCCTCAGACCGATGATTGGCTGTGAAATAGGTACTGCGACTGAGGCCGCTATGTATGGCGATATCGTGGTGATTGCCGTACCGCTGACGGCTATCGGACAAATGCTGGTGGCAGATCTTGCTGGAAAACCAGTGATTGATGCGGTGAATTATTATCCTGAACGTGACGGGCAAGTGGCAGAACTGGATAATCAAACCACCACTACCAGTGAATATCTCGCCAGTTTCCTGCCACAGTCGAAGATAACCAAAGCGTTCAATGCGATTCAGATGACCTCTCTCGAAAGTGACGGGGATCCAAAGCGCTGTGCACTGCCGCTGGCAGACGATGACCTGGAAACGAAAAATACGGTTCACAGGTTATACGACGCATTTGGTTTTGATGCAGTGGATGCATGCTCGCTTTCAGAAGGCTGGCGCTTCCAGCGAGGGATGTCATCTTATTGTGTACGAATGACGGAAAGTGAATTAAAAGCGGCGTTAGCAGAGGCGAAAAGATTCTGAATAGCTGAGTGGAATATTGAGGGTGTTCAGTTTTGTTTAAACGTTCTACCTAATCGCCAGCCTCTGGTCAAAGTATTATTAGATGAGACACTGTCATTTTAATCTATAAATAATCGAGTAAAATACCTGCATCGTCGACAGGTAACGTACTCATCAGAGACAGGTTAATGAACCCATATATTTTTTTAGGTATAGCGATTGTGACGGAAGTGATTGCTACCACCTTGTTGAGATTTTCGGAAGGGTTCACAAAGTTAGGTTATACGGTTGGCTCGCTGGCACTCTATGGCGTTTCGTTTTATATGTTGTCTCAAGTCCTGAGTCATATGCCTACAGGGATTGCTTACGCTATCTGGTCCGGGGTTGGCATTGTACTTATCAGCCTGGCAGGCTGGATAATCAGTGGTCAGAAGCTTGATCTACCGGCCATTATTGGCATCATTTTTATCTGCGTCGGTGTTCTGATTATTAACTTGTTATCAAAAAGTTCTGTTCACTAAAAAAGGCTCCTCACGGAGCCTTTTTACTATTTATCAATGAATTAAGGCGTCATCATAAACACTTTCTGATTCTTTCCTAAATATTGCTTAGCTAAGGCGCTGATATCTTGAGTGGTTAACTGACTGATAATCGCATTTTCTTGATTCAGTCGCTGATACTGCCCGTCGTCTGAGGCAATTTGTGCCAGGGCTTCAGTCCAGTAACCCGAGCTATCCGTGCCCTGAGAGCTTTCCGTCTGCCACATATTTTTGGCTTCTTTTAGCTCTTTCTCGTTAACTCCTGCCTGACTTATCTGTTGCAGCGTTTTCTGAGAAATCTGACTCAGCTCCTCGGTACGTTGTGGTGAGGTGGTGAAATTCAGCCGGGCCAGGTAATAAGGCGTAGGTTTTTTCACCAGCATCTGTGAGAAACCAAGTGCATAGATACCGCTGGCTTTTTCTCGCAACTCAGAACGTAAGCGCTGACTCACAATGGTATCCAGAAGCTGCAAGGCGAGTTGATTTTTCTGTGACCACTGTGCCGGAGCAGAGTACTGCATGCTGACCATACTCTTATCACTACTACTGATAGGGTAGCGATGATTCATAGTCGACATTTTGGGTGTGATCCCTTGATCACGCCAGGCAAGCTGACTATTTTCAACAGGCAGGGAGGCCACCCATTGCTCCAGCAGCGGTTTTAATTCACGGCTATTTATCGCACCACTGATAATCAGCGTCATATCCGCAGTAGAGGTCAGTAACTGGCGGTTAGCCTGCTGTAGTTGTTGAGCGGTGAAATTACGCCAGCCACCCTGCGGATTAATCACCAACAGTTCGCCATGGTTATAGCTCTCTTTGTTGATATTATCGAGGAAGGTACGCTCCACCGGAACTTTGGACTGACTCAGGGCAAAGGACTCTTTTTGCTGCTCGAGTTTCTCGCCACTAAATTGTGGCGCAGTGAGCTTGAGATACAGTAGTTGCAGAGTGGTTTCCAGGTTATCAGCGGGTGTTTTCACTCGGAAACCGTGGTTAAGTAACTCACTATAAGGACGCAGAGATATCTGGTTTTGTTTAGCCAGTAAGGCCAGCTCACGCGCACTATATTCGCCATAACCACTGGCTTCTGGCAGCTTGAGCGCCCAATCCGTTAAGCCCGCTGTTTGCTCCGTTTCTAATGAACGACCGCCTGGCAATTGTAGCTTAAGCTGGACATCTTCTTTTAAGTTTTTATCTGCTTTAACAATGACTTTAATGCCATTACTTAATTGCCAGAGTTCCGTTTTTTCAACCGGCAGTGCGCTTTGAGCAATCACGCTCCCTTTTGCCGGACGTGGCAGTTGCAGGCTGATTGCTTGGGAACGACTGGTGAAGGGGCCGGGTGAACTTTTACGCGTCTGCTGCCACTGATGACTAAAGACGTTACTGTCCACTTTTGCGGCATCACTATCCGGGCCAATCAGCGCCAGGCGCGGAGAGGCTGTAGTTAAGAATGTAGCCACATGCTGTTGTAAATCCTGCGGTTTTACATTTTTAAGTAGCTGCCAGGTGGTATCCAACTGCTGGCGCTTGTTCCACATCGGCATATCGAATTCCAGCGCAGTAGTGAGCTGACCGGCTAAATAGTCATTACCATAACGCTGTTCAGTCGCTGCCTGCTGGCTGAGTTTTTTCAGGATCCCTTGTCTGACATCATCGAGTTCTTGCTGGCTGGCAGGTTCGGTTGCCAGGCGCTGGAGTTCGGTGAACAAAACCTGTGTAGCGCCACGATAATCATCCCCTTTCGGATGAATTATCATTAGCTGTTGCAGACGACGATTATCGAGCATCGATCCTTGTTCATTAATACTGATAGCTGGCAGGACACCGTTATCAACCAGTACTGAGAAGCGTTGATTTAAAATGGCTAACCACAGGCTATCCATTAAGTCATCATATTGTCCCTGGCTTGTATTTAATGGCGCTGAGACATCTTTTTGCAGAGCAAATTGTACAAAACGCTGTCCCTGCTCTTTATCGAAAACAGGTTGCACTAACATTTGTGTTGAGTGGTTGAATTTTTTCCACTGGGCGTCATCTTGTGCTGGATGGGTGGCCTTTGATGAAGCGAACAGGGTATTGATATCTTTACGTACTGCGGCAGTATTAAAATCACCAGTCACCACCAGAGCCATGCGTTGTGGCTGATACCAGGTTTGATAGTATTCAATAGCCTGTTCAATCGGGGCTTCACGCACAATATCCAAAGAACCAATAGGGCTACGTTCGGCATAACGACTGCCGTGATAGCGTAGTTTTTCCAGGCTATCATTAATACGGAATCCCATGCCCTGACGCAGGCGCCACTCTTCAACAATCACCGGGCGCTCTTTCTCAAAAGCGTCTTTATCGAAGCTGATATGTGAGGCCCAGTCAGATATCACTTGCAGGCCGGTAGCGACCTGAGCTGAGGTCGCTTCAGGCAGTGATAACTGATACAGCGTTGAGTTCAGGCTGGTCACCGCATTAACATGGCTTCCCAGTTTAAAACCTTGCTGTTCCAGTTGTCTGAAGCCACTGGTCCCTGGGAAATGTTGCGTTCCTTTAAAGGCCATATGTTCGGTAAAGTGCGCTAACCCCAGTTGCTGTTCGTTCTCCTGAACTGAGCCGCTCTTCACCAGTAAACGTAGCTCTACACCGGGCTGGCTACGTTGTAATAAATAAACTTGTAACCCATTATCTAAGGTGAAGTGTTGCAGATTGCTGCGTACTGGTAGCAAGGTATTCTGGCTTGAGTCAGAAGAGGTCGCTGGATGAGTGGCACAGCCGACCAGCATAAACCCACTGACAGTGAGTACGATAAGTTTACGAAACATATTCAGGTGTTCCTGAGAGTAAGAGAGGGGAGTCAGGTGTGTCACCGAGACGCAGTTTGTTCTCAGCTAATGACGACAGGAAACTCTGATGGCTGACTAAAACTATTGCGCTATCGCACAACTCAGTTTTCAGTTTCTGTAATAGCTCCAGGGCGCTGACTTCATCCAGTGCGGAGGTGGTTTCATCCAGCAACAGCAATTTAGGGCGATTAAGCAGCAGACGGGCAAACATCACGCGCTGCTGTTCTCCCCCGGATAAGCGATTGCTCCAGTCGGTTTCTAATGTCAGCTGATAATGAAGCTTTTCTAATCCCACTTCACTGAGCGCCCACTGCAAATCACACTCACTAAATTGCGAGGCATCACTTGGATAAGCGAGTAAGTTATCGAGGCGACTAATAGGCAAATAGAGACGTTGTGGGATCCATATCAGATCCTCGGTGCGAGTAATTTCACCACTAAAGTAAGGCCAGTGGCCGCTCAGAGTGCGTAATAATGTTGATTTACCGATACCTGAACGACCTGAGATCAGCAGTAATTCGCCTGGCTCGACTTTCAGACTCACTGTATCTATCAGGCAGCTATTATCGGCAGCCGTGACGCGGACTGAAGCACTGAGTGGTACCTTATGGTCGGTGATTTCTGCTTTGGCTGGGTTATCGTTTTCTAATAACACCACAAAATTATACAGACGCGATACTGTGGCCTGCCAGGCGGCAATCTCTTTATAGGCAAAAATAAACCAGCCTAATGAGGTGGCGACACTGCTAAAAGCCTGACGAAGCTGCATCAAGCCACCTAACATCATTTCCCCGGCAAGGAATTTCGGCAAGGCTAACAGCACCGGAGCCAGCGCGGTCACTTGCTGGTAGCCAACAGTATAAAATGACAGGTTACGTTCATTGCCAATTAACTGATTCCAGTTTTTGACAATTTCGCTAAAACGCAGCATTAACTCCTTTTTATCCTGCGGTTCACCCCGTTGTCCGGCAATTGCATCCCCATGCTGACGGCAGTTAATCAGCTGACTGCGGTAGTCTGCCTCACGACGTTGCTTTTCCATATGCAAACGTCGCAGTGGAAAGCCAATCCACTGAGTGAGCGCAATACCGACAATGGTGTAAATAATACAAGCCCAAAACATATATCCGGCAATGGTCCAGGTGCTCCCGCCGAACTGAAAACTCAGGCTGCCAGAAAGCATCCACAGAATGGCGGCAAAGGAAATTAATGTCAGAACCGAGTGCAAGAAGGTGACCAGTAGATTCAGTGTCGACTCAATTAATAGCCGTATATCTTCTGCAATACGCTGGTCCGGGTTATCGGGTTCTTGTGAGGTTAAACGCAACATATAATGCTTGCTATAAGGCGATAGCCAGCGAGTCAGTACTTGCTCCGTCATTCCTTTGCGCCAGCGAATGATCAGCATCTGTTTGAGATAGTTACCCATTACCACGACAAAAATCAGCCCGCTGACCAGTACCACAAAGTGCTGTAATAAACCGTATAACGCCTGCCCGTCTAACTTTTGTAGTGCGTTATAGAAATCTCCATTCCACATATTCATTTGCACATTAAACCAGACCGATGACAGCGTCAGGGTCAGAGAGGCAATGAGCAGAATCCAACAGGAAAGGGCAGCACGCTGCCCTAAAAAAGGTTTAACTAAAAAGTAAAATTGTTTCAGTGTCTTCATGACGGTCTTATTTTAGTGGTTCACATTGCTTATAGCCGTCATATTTCGAGCGCTGGGGGCACTCGATTTATAACGGCTATTTAACGCTAAACTTACAGGTCGTAATTGACCTGCAGCCAGAACTGACGGCCTGGATCATAGGATCTGATGATGCGGTCTTCGAACACAAAGCGGTCCGCCACATTCTTATTATTCAGAACGTTATTCACTTCAACGGAGAAACCAAAGCCATAGGCAAAATCAGGCTTCCAGCCAAAACGTGTATCCCAGGTATAGCGGCTGCCAAAGTGTTGCCTGGTATATTTGCGCATCTGACCATTCTCAGCATCAGAGTAGTAAGAGTTGTCATAACGTACGGCCTGGTTACGGGCACCAAACCACTGCAGGCGGTTATACCAGGTCAGATCATAGTTATCCCAGACACTGGTCAGTTCCAGGTTGATTTTAAACGGTGAGTTAAAGCTGGTTGATGGCAGTTTCGAGGCATCAATCACCTTACCGTCATACCAGACTTTATTCAGATTGAGTTGGTTTGAAGGATCAAAGGAGTTATAGCCCGCATCTTTTGGTGTATTACTTTTTGTCTCTTGCCAGGTCAGAGCAGCATTCATCACATGAGAGGCCTGCGCCCATTCCCAAGGCTGACTGTTTCTTACTGACAGCGTCACCGTGTCGTGTGAACTACGACCGTCGTTGTCGTAGACACGAATACTGCGTTTGTCCTGATCACGGCTATTATATTTAGTCCGTGTTCTGACCTCGTCATATCCTTCACGATGGACGTACTGTAAGCGCCAGGTGGTGGACAGAATCTCTTGCTGTAATGCCGCGGTTAACTCATCGTTATACGGGGTTTTAAGCGAGTCTAGCCCCTCGTAATCTTTCTGATTATCCCACTCGTTTTTACTTGGATCTAAGGAGCAAGGTTCCCACCAGCCCTGACAGTTTTGCATGCCGCCATTCTGCGCACCGTACAGGGCATAGGTCAGCATGGAGCGGCCATAGTAGCGGTTGGCTCCACCGATAATTTGCGTACTGCCATCACCAAACAGATCATAGACCCCGGATAAACGTGGCGCGATATTGGTTTGGTTAACAAAATTATCCCGGTCCAGACGCACACCCGGACGGAGAGTCAGTTTGCCATACTCAATATTATCATCGAGGAACAGGGCATAGCTGGTGTAATCTGCTGAATAGGAACCGGCCTGGAAACGGGTGATATTATTCAATGAACCAGTATAGATATCGCCGTCGAGCATTCCCTGATAGGTATAACGGAAATAGTCCTGATCACGCTTGTAGGTTCCCTTGGTATAAGCCAGTTCGCCACCCAATGTTGGGCTGTGAATCAGACCTAAACTATCTTCCACAGAGTCAAAACGCATCACCGTTTTGAGATTATTATTTTTTTGCCGTGAGGTTAAATCACCTAAACCACCACTATTAAGCTCAAGCATTTGCCAGTTATCATCGAAAGCACGCAGCGTCAGATCATATTTTTGCTCATTGCTGCGGTCGTCTTTTAAATCCTGGGTATTGGCGGTGACTTCAAGCTGGCCAATATCAAATCTATGTTTTAATACCGCTGTAAAACCCAGCCCGTTATGCTTAGAGTCATACCCTGAGTTCATCACATTGGAGGAGAACATATAACTGGTATAAGAGGCATAGTTACTTGATAAATCGACAGAGGTTCTGTCAGATACATCAAGTGAGTACTTCAGGAAGAAGTTATCTGAGGTGCGATGCTGCTTCTTAGTGCCGGGATTATAATCAATCAGTTCAACCTGGTTGTTATTATCGAAAACGGCTCCCACACCACCGGTGACAGTCATTGGTATGGTTGAATTACGGCGTGAAGCGGAGAACACCAGGCCGGAGTTTTCACTTACCCCAACTTCAAACCAGCCGCCAAAGTCATCTTTGTTATATTTATTCTGGAAGCGGGCCGGGTTAGAGGTGTCATTTTTGCTGCTATCAATGCTTTGTGCCGGATCGTTAAACAGTTTGTTCCAGCCTGACTGAGTCACACGGTAATAGGCATGGGCACTGTTTTCACCCTGCCAGCGGCGGCTGGCAACATCGACCGTGCCACCGGTAAAACCACCAAACTCAACCGGAATGTTATTGTCATACACCGACATACTGTCGATCAGTCGGCTATCAATATAAATCCCCTGATCGCTGGTACTCAGGCGAGTGGAGGTTTCCCCTAAACCGCTGTCTGCTGGGTCAAAATCGTTGTTAAAACTGACTCCATCCAGACGGTAGGCATTCTGATAGCTGCTAGAACCATGAATGGAAATACGTGAAGGTTTAATTTCCCCTTGGTTCATGGAGTTGCTGTCACTGTTAGCAAACTGAACCGCAGGGTTAGTTTTCATCAGGTCAGTGATATTGCCATCACCGGTATTACGCTGACGAATCTCTTCAGAAGTGACATATTGCGGTGCAGAGATAACATCAGTACTTGGATTTGCCTGGGTAATGCCTGATACCTGGGTCGCTGGCAGCACCAAAGTACCCTGGTTAATATTTTGCGGGCGAATAACAAATACGCCATTTTCACTGACTAATTCCAGTCCACTACCGATAAGTATTTTTTGTAATGCGGTTTGTGGATTGTAATTACCGGCCAGGGCTGGGGCACGTAACCCATTCAGTTGCTTTTGGTTATACAGCAACTGAATTTGTCCCAGGCGACTTATCTGTACGACGGAATCAGCCAGAGGCTGTTCAGGCAGAGAAAAAGTGACGTCCTGAGCAAACGCAGGAATGCTGCTGAATGCCACCAAAAACGCCAGCGGCTTGAGCCGTTGGTGTGCAAAGTGAATTGACATGATTATCCTTTCTTCTTAAGCAGAGGCGCAAAATAGTGCTAAAACCAGCCACTAAAAATTAATAACTGCTTAAGAAGATGGTGAAATGAGAATTATCCTCACATGCAAATCAAAATAATTTTCATTTACCTTTTTTGTCGTTGATAATTAACAAATTATTTTTGTCTTTATAAACAACCTGGACGGGAAGAAGCTGAGGAAGGGCCTGAAAAAATCGCTCAGGTTGACGTAAGTCGATGCGTCCGGAGATTTTTTGTTGTGCCAGTGAAGGCGGGGATACTTCAACCTGGAGTGTGGAGTAAGGCTTAAGTTGCGCCAGAATTTCCGCCAGTGGTTGGTCGGTAAAGATTAATTCACCAAAACGCCAGCTCGCCACATCCAGGGCGTTGACTTTACTCAACGTTATTTTGCTATTTGCAGCCACGCTCACCGCGCTATCACCTGCCAGTAAGTACTGATTCTTTTGCTGTTCACCGGTTTTGAAACTCACTACCCCTTGGCTGACCTGGACGGCAACCTGATGTTGCTGATTGCTGACTTCAAACTGAGTACCGACTACCTCAATTTGTCGTCCATCAGCTTGAATAATAAATGGACGATAAGGATTTGATTTCACTTTGAAATAGACATTACCTTCGTCCAGATAGATTTGTCGGACGGTCGTTTCATAGGCGACTCGTATACGTGTCTGATTATTCAGAAATACCTGACTGCCATCCGGTAAGGTGACTTCTTTGGGATTGTCCGTTGTTACCAGTGTTATATTATTGAGTAATAAAGCCGGTAACTTGCTGTAAGGTAGTAATAAAATCGCAGCAATAAACAGCGCAGCAACACTATGCCCCAGCGGTCTCCAAAGTGGAAAAAAAACAGACCTGCGTGTAGGCGACGTCTTTGATGCGGGTTTGGGCATGGCATCAAATTCACGCCAGACTCCAGCAATCGATTCATAGGCTTGCGCATGTTCTGGGGCCGCTTTTAACCAACTTTCAAACTGACGTAAGTCAGCTTCACTCATGCGCTGGCCGTGTCGGCGGGTAAACCACAACGAAGCTTGTTCATCAATGGTGTCAGCAGCCTCAGATCGTGGAGAATGCGTGTCAGTCATGACGGATTATTACTCGTATTTTTAAGATGATTTTTACAGTGAACTAGCGCCGCAGCGATATGTTTCTCAACCATACTGACAGAAATTTCCATCCGTTCGGCAATCTCACTTTGTGACAAGCCATCAAAGCGATAGAGCAAAAAAGCCTCTCTACGACGAGGAGGAAGTAACTCTATTGCTTCACTGAGTTTCTGTATTCGTTGCTGTTGTTCGAGAATTTCGCTGGGATCACTCTGAGCAATACTGGCGTGATTATCCAGCAGACTCTCTTCAACATCGACTTCGGTATAATTTTTTCGCTGATTACGCCGCCAGTGATCAATCAGTACGTTATTGGCAATTTTAAATAAATAGGCCCGGCTTTCTTTTACCGGAGAGTCAGCCTTGCGATGCAGCCATAAGGTAAACACATCCTGTGATAAATCATCAGCATCATTGCTGTTACCCAGCCGATTGCGGAAAAAACGCACCAGTTGGCTATAGGTTGACTGATATGCACCACTAATTTTGTGGGCAAAAGATTTATCAATAGTCATTTTATGGGTATCGAAAGTTAAAGCGTCTGGTGAGTACGCCGATGAAAATTCTGCTCAAATTACATTGATAATTAAAATATTTCTCGACTCGTCAGGATTCAATTCAGGTCGCAATCAGCAGCAATGTGAATAATTTCGAGTAGATTTAATAATGATTTCTTGGAATATCATTTTTTTTTGTATTATGCCTATAATCCGCAAAAAATAAAGTCATGAGGAAAGTAGGGTATGAGTAGTCTCGTGGAAATGTCAGAACATTCGGTGTTTCGTCCACTGGGCAGCGTATTTTTAAGTCTCCTTTTTCATGGCTCGCTGGTGCTTATTTTTATTGGCTATTTGACGACCTCAAATCCTGTCACCGGTGTATTACCACCAGCAATTCCTATTCAGATAGGTCATTATCAGCTAGAGCAACAAAAGGAAGCTGAAATTAATCATGCACCTAAACAGCAAATGGCTGCCCGGGAAGAAACCCTGCCAGACTCGGTAAAAGAGATTGAAAACTTACCTAAAACTCGCCTGGTTGAAAACGGTAACCTGGCCCATGTGAGTGAGAAAAAGCAGCCACCGAAGAAGAAGATTGAACCGGTACAAAAAAGAGTAATAGAGGCCCCAAAAAGTGTTCAGGAAGAAGCTATTACGGCAGTTCCTGCTTCCGGCTCGACGACAAATAATAGTGCCACCTTCACCAGTAATGCTTCGGTAGCAGTCAGTGGGCAGCAAAGCTGGCATAGTGAAGTTCATCAGCGCCTGGGCAAGGCAAAGCGCTATCCGAGAGAGGCATTACGCTATAACTCCACGGGCGTTTCTCAAGTTAAAGTGGTACTCAATAGCCATGGTGAATTGATGAGTGCTAGCTTACAGACTTCATCCGGAACCAAAATTCTTGATAAAGAAGCCCTCGCGACGATTAATCGTGCGGCACCTTTTCCAGCACCACCTGAAACGTTATTAGTTGATGGCAAAGTTGAGTTTATTGCGCCGATTGCATTTGATGTGGCCGCTCTGTAGCGCATGATATTCAGGATATCGGTCAGATAATTTACCGCTGATGAAAACGCTCTATTTCCTCAGGAAGCTGATATAACGAGTCGATAACCACATCTGCCCCGGCAGTTATCAGCCTGCTTTGATGATCAGGTGTGGTATGCGCACCGCCAATAAACCCCACCACATACATACCGGCTCGTTTTGCTGCCATCACGCCATGTACTGAGTCTTCAATAACCAGTGTATTCACTGGCTGTGCATTAAATTGCTGTGCTCCATGCAGAAAAATATCGGGTTCAGGTTTGCCACGACCGGGTCCTAAATCCTGAGCTGAATAGATATCGGGTGCAAACAGACTCTTCAGTCCGGTTTGAGTGAGCATATAATCCAGCTGTTCGCTGCCCGAGTTGGAGCAGATACACTTAGGTGTGGTGATGTTACTGATAACCTCAATGCTGCCGGCGACTCTTTCCAGATCGGTAGCAAAAGCCGTCATCAACTGAGAATAAAAATGCTGGCTTATACTGGCGGATACCCTCACCCCAGTATCACGGTGAACTTGCTCGATAAGCGCTTCCCAGACCAGTCCACTGTATAAACGGGTGAACTTAGCGACATCGATATCTACCCCCTGTTGATTCAGTAAGGATACGGTTAATTTAATACCAATAATTTCGGAATCAACCAGCACGCCATCACAGTCAAATATGATTAAATCGAGTGTATTGCTCATCTGTTTTCCTTAGCTATCGACGTGCGGAGGGCGGCATGATGCCGCCCAATGATACCCGTCATACTTCAAGTTACTTGGGTATTGCCGGCGCTCTGCGCCTACAAGCAACTCGAATTATTTTGGGTATCTGTGCTGTTATCTTCACAGATATTCTGCTCAGGCTGCGTTGCGCTCTTTTTTATACTTCACCAGTAATTCCTGAATATCACGTAGGCGTGATACTGCAATAGAAGAGAGTTTCTCTTTTGAGATATTACGGTCAAGGGAGATACAGTCTTTCCACAGTGAGCGCCCGGCAATCACTCCGGATGCACCATTACGTAGTGAGATATCGACCTGGGTAAGGAAGGTGGCGTGATCCACGCCCGCAGAAAGTACCGCCCAAGGCACATCACCACAGATATCCGTCACTGCCGCACAGGCTTGCTCAGTGCCTGGATACGGGATCTTCAACACTTTGGATCCGCAGTCGATACAGGCCTGGCAACCTTCCTGGATAAGTTGTGGGATCTTACTCTGGTACTCTTCTTTACTCTCATTTTCCAGTTGATAAGTCAGAAACTCGACCACCAGGAATAAGTCTTCCCGAGCAAAATCAGCGACGACATCACGCAGAGTTTGTAGGTTCTCGACGTTGGCTTCTGGGGTATCGCTACGCAGATAGATCATGATTTTACCGCCGGTGGCACCTAGTTCACGCACTTTACGTGCAGTGACACCCTCGACCATTTTTGAAATACGGTATCCTTGCGGTGAGGTATCCCAGCCAGAAGCATCGAGGCCAATCAACAGGCCGGTATTGCGTGGAACCACTCCTTCATCAATGATTCCCGGAACCGCACAGATAGGATCAACCAGAACACAGCCTGCTTGTGAGGCCAGAAAACGCGTAATATCGTATTTGGTTTTACCTAAGGTTTCATTAGAGATTTGCGCCTGCTCTTCTGGAGTTGCTGCCAATAAAGTACGCATGCCGCCGCGCTGATCACAGGCAACAACCATCATTGCACCTGTCGCATCACAAATCATTTGATAGCCGCGTCTTTCCGCTGTTGTCATTTTGTTCATAATATATTCCTCATCACGGGAGTATTAGTGGAGATTAATGGTGATTAATATTTTCTTTGAGCCAGTGAATAAGTTCGTCATGACTGACGTTATTATTCTGATCAAAGGTATAAACTTTTCCTAAATTCATCGGTTCAGCGCGTTCTGCCAGTGAAATCAATTCCGGAATATACTCTTCACCCGGATGACCTTTAATCCGACAACCGCAACGGTTTTTATATCTTTCAGCCACTAACTCGGCGGAAGCTTTAACCCATATTTCGATAACCCGGACATCACCTATTTTGCTCAGATAGCCCTCGAGTATCGACTTATCACGAAAACCAAACCAGGCATCCATAATAAATGTCACTTTTGGAGGCGATGACTTGACGATATTAAACATGGACTCATAAGCGGCATAACCCAGTTTTCTATTTAATGGTCTGTCAATAACATCCGCGAACTGAACCATAAAAGGTTCTTTAATTTCATCGATACTCAACACGGGTAATGAAAAATAATTAGCGATTATTTTTGCAACTGAACTTTTACCTGATGCAGGAATACCGTTGACTAAAATTAGTGTTTTCATAGTAGCCCGATAATTTCATCAATAGTTGTTGCTCGCCTGATATGTAATAAAGTTTCCTCCTGCTCCAGCAATCCCACTATCGACGCAATTCCTTCAGTAATATGAGAATCGCCATTCACGCCGCCGAACATAACCACGATATCAACGGGTGGGCTGCCGTTTATTGACGTCGGTTTACTTAACGTCACCATACTGAAACAGTCTTTAATGACTCCACATTCCGGGCGCGCATGTGGAATAGCTATTCCTTCATCAAAAACATAATAAGCGCCATATTCGAGAGTGTTATCAATGACTGCCTGTGGATAGCTACTCGTTACAAATCCGCCTTCAATTAATGGTTTTGCCGCCTGGTAAATAATTTCATTCCAGGAATCGACTTCCATCTGGACTTGAATATATTGGTTCTGTGCAAGGAAAGCTTTTATGCTCATATTACCTCATATATTTTTTCGGATAGTATTCCTCAATTCATCTATCTTAATAAACATATCATCTACCCGGTCACGATATGCTTTGTTAGATGAATAGATTTTTATTGCCTGATTATATTTAACCATCAGATTTTTTTGTGCATCATTATCAGCTGGGTTATCTGCAAGCGTAGCTTCAAGCTGAATTAATTCATGGGTGATAATCTCTGCTTGCGCATTATTATCTTCATCTATTACTGGATGTTCTGAGCTGAACATTTGCTTTAATTTTGCAAACATATACTCCCTCCTACTTACCTAGTTTTCTATTAGCAAACCAGACGATAAATACGACGAAGGTGATAAAGCCGATGACAAATGGCCAGTCATTCTGGAAGGCATGGCCAAGCACTAAGCCAGTACCTATTACATCTGAGTCACTGAAGGTGACGCCTTTGAAGCCGAAGGTTTCAAGTAATGGTATTAACATTGCTGGTAACAGGGTGATGAACAGACCATGTACCACGCCGCCAATAATTGCCCCTTTACGTCCTCCCATTGCGTTGCCAAAGACGCCAGCAGCGCCGCCTGCAAAGAAGTTGGTAAGCAGACCCGGGAGGATCATCGCAAGACCGAACAGTGGGAAGACAATCATGCCAATAATCGAACCGACAGTGGTGGCCAGGAAGCCAACAATTACCGCATTAGGGGCATAAGGGAACAGTACCGGGCAATCAAGAGCAGGTTTAGCATTCGGTACCAGACGCATTGCAATACCGCGGAAAGCAGGTACTAGTTCATTAAGCAGTAAACGTACGCCGCTGTATAAGACAAAGACCCCAGCGACAAACTGCATCGACTGCATAAAGGCAAACATGATGTAGTTGGTGCCATTAGAGAACTGGGAGATATATTCTGGCCCGGCGAAAATAGCGGGAATAATATACATCGGCACCATAATCACAGCCATCGACAGGTAAGTATCTTGCAGGAATTTAAAATTATCCGGCAGGACCAAATCTTCAGTGGAGCGTGAGTTTTTACCTATAGCTCTGGCAACGGCTGCCTGCACGAGGTAACCGATAGTACAGAAGTGTCCCAGAGCGACATCATCAGAGTCAGTTATTTTGCGTACGATAGGCTGGGCTATGGCTGGCATAAGCACTGCCATAATGCCACCAAAGATCCCTCCGGTCAGAATCAAGGTCGCCCCTGTCAGCCCTGACTTATAACCAATAACGGTGCCGATGGTAGCCATCCACAGTAACGCCTGTCCGGTCAGGAAGATGTATTTGAACGGTGTAATACGAGCAATAATGATGTTGACGGCAAAGATAACCAGCAACGTCAGCGCAACTTCAGAACCCAGTTCACGGTTTGCTACACCGGCAATTGCCGCAACGTCTGTAATGTAGCCCTGCATGCCGAAACCGCTGGTAAAAATATCATTGAGGAAGGTCAGGGCGGCAACAATAATATTGATGCCAGCCATCATGATTAAAAACCCCATCAGGGTTTTAAATGTTCCCTCGACTGTTTTACCAATAGATTTTTTCTGTAAGATCAATCCCAGCATAGCTATCAAGGCAATCAGTATTGAAGCCTGACCGAGAAAGTCTTTTACAATAAAATGAATAATAGCGTCCATTTACCACCTCATCTTTCAGTTCGAGTTTATATATGCGAGGATTTTTTCTTCTATTTCTTTTTTGTCAGTGAGCTTATTTAATATAATGACTTTTTTCTTTTGCTCATCGCTGGCATCTGATGTTAAAACATCGGCGAACATCTTTTGAGTAAGAATAATGTCATACTTAAATGAAGAGGCTTCTGATACTGTCGTGTGATCAATATCAGCTTCAATACCAAGTTTTTGTAAAACAGATTTTGCGCTCATTTCAATTGCAAAACTCGAACCAAGACCACAGCCACATACGCAGAGTACTTTAAGCATATTAATACCTCAGATAAGGTTATTTATTTTAGCCAGTTTGTAGAGGTTACTATCTTCATCCACTAAACGTTTATCGGAATTTTCAAGATCAATAGGTATTGCTTTATTATTGTTATTAATAACAATGATTTTATTAGTCAGACCACTTTTAATACATCTCACTATTTCTTCAGCGAGGATAGCTCCCTGAATAATTTCCTCGCCAGTGGGTTTACCATTACGCAGACCATAACCAAGAATTGTTTTTCTGATCCTGATACCAATTTTATGTTCGAGCTTACCAATCATGGTATCAATTGCCCCCTGAAACCCAGGGGTATACTCTTTGGTATAACCTTCAGAACAAAGAATAATGACGCTATTCTGACTGTCGATTTTTTGTTTTATTCTACTTGCCAGAACATCTGTATCCCACGGTGCTTCAGGGATCAGCGCAATATCTGCATTACTTTTTAGGGCTGCCTGTAAAGTGAGTTCGCCGCAATAACCGCCGAGTAACTCAATCATAAAAATTCGCCCAGGCAAACCACGACCCGTATTGCGTAATTTCTCTACTTCACTGATGACTTGTTCACAGGCAGTAGAAAAACCAATGGTATAGCTATTCCCGGTAATATCATTATCAATAGTCATGCCTACGCCATAACAATTAACACCGTAAGTACTAAGAATTTTTAAAAACTGAAAAGAACCGTCGCCACCAGCCATGATTAAACAGTCTAATTTTTTTTGACGAATATTTTTGGCAATACGTTCGAAGTCAGAACGTTTACATTTATCTTCTTTACGACCTGAAGCGACAATCGGCACTGAGGAAATAGATAAATCGACCAAGTCACGATGCAATATATCCTTACAGCGATTTTCAATCAGACCATTAATACCACCATCAAAAATGACTATTTCAGCTTCCGTCATACGGTCAATCTGAAATAAAAAATTATTCATCCCGCTGACATCACCCCCGCTTAATACTAATCCTATTTTCATGGTTGACCTCAGAAAGATATCGGCTGGATAACATGAAATGAATGTTAAAGAAGCGTGAATTTAATTTTTTGAAGCAAGTCACGTTTTTGAAGTGATTTTTAGAATCCTGAGATATTGACACCCTGAAAATAAGGTTGAATTTGTGATGTGAATCACTCTTGAAAGTGGGTTTTTTATTTGGTAACACTATAACTCATTGTTATTGATGTAAAAATATTATGTGATCTGAGTTGTGTTTTTTACCTGCTACTGGTTAAATAAATGATTCGTTATTTTGTGATTAATTTCACATTAATCTGGGTTCACATATTAGGTGTGGGTTTTTAATTGCTAAATGATGATGGAAATAAAGACGTAGTGAAGAGTCCCTATTTTTTGTAAAACACTTTCTGCTGCCTTATGCATAGCGGGCAGCGGAAGACTGGAGAAAAAAGATGCCAGAATGCTCCGATAATTCCTCTCAGATGGCCCCTGGAACTCTGCATCTTCTGTGCGGAAAAATTGCTTCAGGTAAATCAACACTTGCGACACAACTGGCCAGTCAGCCTGGTTCCGTTATCTTAAGTGAAGACAGGTGGTTGTCATTGCTGTTTAAGGAGTCGATGAACAGCGTTGAAGACTATATCCATTATTCCGCACGACTCAAATCTGCCATCAAACCCCATGTCATTGCTCTGTTACAGGCTGGAGTCAATGTCGTACTGGACTTTCCAGCCAACACGCTGGCCAGCCGTCAATGGCTGATGTCGATTATTGAAGAGGCGGATGCTCTGCATCAGCTGCACTACTTGGTCGCGAGTGATGAGGTTTGCAAAGCGCGGTTACACCAGCGAAATGCGGCAGGTGAACATGATTTCGAGGCGACGGATGCGCAATTCGATTTTATTACTGCTTATTTTGTCGAACCGCAGCCTGAAGAAGGGTTTGTTATTGCGCGCTATAACAATAGTTAATGGACTACATCGTTGCACTGCGAATCAGTAACCAAAGCCAGATCAACAGAGAGAGTGTAGTCGCAGCGGCGGCTGCACTCTTTTTAACTGTCATCGCTGGCTCTGTATTACGTTTATTTGGCTCGCGGCTATAGTTCGTTTTGATCGAAAGCGCTATACCAGTCTTGTTCAAACTTTTCTATTGCGGCATTCACAGCAGGCGCTGCCAGAAATTGCTGTGCTATATCTAAAGGTAAGGTAATAGCCTCACAACCCGCTAGCAGACAGTCCAGTGCCTGGCGTGGTGTTTTAAAACTTGCCGCTAATACCTTGCTACCAGGAACATGTTGTTTCAGTAGACTTTGAAGTTCTTCGACCATACGAATAGCGTCGCCACCTTGGGCATCAACCCGGTTAACATAAGGGGCGATATATTCTGCACCAGCCATGGCTGCTAATAGTCCCTGTGCCGCGCTATAAACTGTAGTGCCGAGAGTAGGAATACCTATTTTTTTAAGTTGCTTAATGGCAACTAATCCTTCGGATGTCACTGGAATTTTCACCACGATACCCGGTATATGTGCGACCAGACGCTGGGCTTCTTCCACCATACCTTGTGCATCTGACTTCATGACTTGAGCAAACAGTTTTCCTTGTGGCCCGATAGCTTGTGCGAGTTTTGGCAATACGTCCCATATTGACTGACCGCCAGCGGCAATAATGCTAGGATTGGTAGTGACGCCGCTGAGAGGAAAAATTCTTGCCAGGCGTTCGACCTCAGCCACATTTGCGGTATCCAGATACAGTTCCATCGTCATTCCCCAAGGTTAAAGAGTTATTTTGGCATTAACAAACCTTTTCTGACCGACAGAACCAGAAGAGGTACTCATTCGAGTTTTTACGTTATCAAATGACAACATTTATACCCGTCATACTTCAAGTTGCCTGGGTGTTGCTGGCGCTACGCTCACCGAATCACATAGTTTATCTATGCTCATCGGTTATCTTCGCTCTGCGTCTACAAGCAACTCGAATTATTTAGGGTATATACAGTAATTAATATTATCTTAATTATGATAATAAAATGAAAAAACATTTACTTTTATTAGTGGCTAGTTGGTTGTATTAGCACCAACAATGTCCTGGTAACGAGAAGTGAGGCGAAGTATCAGATCTCTTTTAGCTCGTCGGTTAGCGTGGGGACACAGGTCCTGTTAAATGTCCTGATTTCAGATCTCACTGGCACTTTTCAGGTTAATTTTTTGAGGTTACAGGACGGGAGTCCTGTGCTTTTTTGATGAGAAAATTTATATTGAATAACATGAAAAATGAAAAGAAACACGGTGAATGGTTAAGTATTATTGAACTGATAACCTGTGACCCAGTGCTCTACTCGGTGCTCAAGTATTGTCCGCTGGATATCTTATGTCACTGGCGGTTAAAACATTTTTCACAAGGTGCTACTGTTTTTCGCCAGGGAGAAACGTGTGAAGAATTTTACTTGATCGTCAAGGGTGAATTTAACGTATTTATTACTGCTGAAGACGGACGTAAGTATTCTCAGGCACGTTATAATAAAGGTGACATGCTGGGGGAGTTAGAGATATTTGAGCAGCGTCCCTATATTTGCTCAGTAGAAGCCGTCAGTGACGGCACACTACTAGTGATAACTGGAGAGGATTTTTCCCGCTGGCTTACGTTAGATAACTTTTTTAATCAAAAAATATTGCAGGCTGTAAGCAATCAGTATTATCAGTTATCGAAAAAAGCCGGTGAAGATATTTTATATTCATTACATCAGAGAATTTGTCTGGTGTTGTGGCAAAAATATCAGCAGCAAGATAATCAGCAGCCGGTACTGATGATTAATAAACAACAATTAAGTGAACAATTTGCAGTGGCTCCTCGGAGCATTAACAGAATATTATTCGAATTACGTGAGAGTAATATTATCGCTATTAATGGTGAGAAAATTCATATTCTTGATGTACAACGGTTACAACAGAATGCGGAACACTAAATAGCGAAAAATTCAGTGCCATTATTTTTCTTTAATGGCCACTTTAGCCAGGTAAATATTATGAGTTTAATTCAACCACATGTCCGACTTAGCCGTGAGATGACTCACGCTCGTTATGCCTTATTACCGGGGGATCCTAAACGCGTCGAACACGTTGCTCAATTTTTAGAGCAGGTGGAAGACTTTGGTATGCATCGTGAATATCGAGCTTTACGTGGTTGGTTTAAGGGGGTTGAAGTACTGGTGATATCGACGGGAATGGGCGGGCCTTCAACAGCGATTGCAGTGGAAGAGCTGAATCAAATAGGGATCACTAATTTGATTCGTATTGGCAGTTGCGGAGCGATGCAGAGCCATATTCGCCTTGGTGATTTGGTTATTGTTACTGCTGCCGTCCGCGATGAAGGTACCAGTAAGGCTTATATTACCAGCAGCTATCCAGCCTGTGCTGATATGGGGCTGACACATCATCTATTGATGCAGGCCAGACAGTTACAGTATGTCAGTCACTGTGGCTATATCAGAAGTCATGACAGTTTTTATACCGATAAAGAAAATGAAATTAACCAGTATTGGTCCGGGAAAGGTATTCTCGCTGCCGATATGGAAACTGCTGCATTAATGGTTGTCGGGGCGTTACGCAAAATGCGTATCGCTTCAGTACTTAATGTCGTCGTTGAACACGACGGTAATTTAGAACAAGGCATCAATGATTATCAGCAGCGGCAACAATCCAGCCAGCAAGGTGAATCAAACGAAATCTTACTGGCACTTGAAGCGTTATATCAGGACAGCCTGGAGAATAGGTCATGATGAGTTTTTTTAGTATTGAAAATGTAATGGTCATGATTCCGATTGGTGAGGGTGGTTATGCGCTTTCCTGGCTGGAAGCGGTAGTCACTCTGACAGGATTATTGTGTATTTGGTTTGCCAGTAAAGAAAAAATTATTAATTACTTGTTTGGCTTAATTACTGTCACTCTGGCATCGGCTATCTTCTTCCAAATACAGCTCTACGCCAGTCTGTTATTACAGATCTTCTTCTTTGTGGCGAATTTATACGGCTGGTATGCCTGGAGCCGTCAGAATGAAGCTCATGAAATCGCTCTGAAAATTCGTTGGTTACCACGCCGTAAAGCTATCACTTTAGCGTTCGTTTGTGTTGTGGCGATTGCCTTGCTAACCCTATTTATTGACCCGGTTTTTGCCCGACTGACACGTATTGCCGTCGATATCATGCAAGGGATGGGAATGGCGGTAAGCATGCCGCAACTTGAGCCTGATGCTTTCCCACTCTGGGACTCTACTATGGTCGTGCTATCTATTGCAGCTATGGTACTGATGACCCGAAAATATGTCGAAAACTGGCTGCTATGGGTAGTTATCGATATTATCAGCATCGTACTTTTTACCGTTCAAGGCGTCTATGCCTTAGCGCTGGAATATCTACTGCTGACAGCGATTGCTGTTATGGGTTCTATGGCTTGGATGGCGAGTGCTAAACAGAATGGCTCAAAGCCACTGAGCTAAAAAACGTGTGACTTAAATGAATATGTATCTAACGGTCTGGCATAATCCAGACCGTTTTTTATGGCTTTTCTGTATGAGTAAGTTGAATCTTGTGTCAGCTATTTTCATTTATATACCCGTCATATTTCAAGTTGCTTGGGTGTTACTGCAGTGAGGACAGCCGAATCACAGAGTTTATCTATGCTCATCGCCTGTCCTCACTTTGCGCCTACAAGCAACTCGAATTATTTAGGGGATAGCAGGAGGAAAACCATGTCGTTTTGCCATCCACACTACCACTAAGGTAATGACCAGCAATGCCAACAGGGCAGGTGAAAAACCACTGACACCTAGGTGATTAAGTACTACTGCCCCCACAATGCCACCGCCAGCAATAGCGATATTCCAGACAGTAACCAGCATGGACTGAGCAATGTCGGCTGAATCACCAGCTGCTCTGGCGAGAGCTGTTTGGAACAGGGTGGCGGCACCGCCAAAGGCCAGGCCCCAAATGATACAGGCAAGGTAAACGACAGCCGGTAACTGGCTGGCAAAAGGTAACAGGAATGCCGCCAGAGCAAAGAATAGGGTACAAATGAGAGTTAATTTGCGCAGATGACGGTCTATCAACAAACCGACCAGCCAGATACTTGGAAACGATGACAGACCAAACAGTAGAAGTATCAGGTCCGTTCTTTCAGCCATATTAATACTGGCAAGGAAAGGGACAATATAGGTATAGAGAATGTTGTGTGCCAGGACAAAAGTCAGCACTACAAACAGAATTGGACGTATTCCTGCGAAGGTGAAGACTTGTGCGATAGAGTAAGTTCTACTGGTATTGACCCCAGCAAAGTCAGGTAGTTTGTAGTGTACCCAGAGAATAAGCAGTATTGCCAGAATGCTCATAATGGCAAAGCAGTAACGCCATTCCAGAAACTGACTCAGAAAAGTGCCTGCAGGAACACCGAGTGATAGTGCCAGTGGTGCGCCTATCATCGCGATAGCAATCGCGCGACCTTTTTGCTGTTCAGGGACCATACGTGCTGCATAGCCAGCGACCAGTGCCCACAATAAGCCAGCAGAAACCCCAGCCAGAAAACGTGCCACCATCGTCAGGGCATAACTGGTTGACAGGGCGGTAATACTGTTGGCGATAACAAAACCAGCCAGAGCAGTCAGTAATAAGGGGCGGCGCCGCAAATTCTGAGTTACTGCAGTTAATGGAATAGCGGCAACGAGAGAACCAACAGCGTAGATGGTAATCGTCTGTCCTATCCAGGCTTCTGAAACAGCTAAACTTTGTGACATTTGCGAGAGAAGCCCGGCGGGTAGGGCCTCGGTCAAAATAGTAATAAAACCCGTCAGGGCAAGAGCCAGCAGGGATAACACGGGCATAGGTTGTGATACTGAAGATGTCATGGTGTTACTCGGTAGCAATCAATGATAGCGCTATGATAGAAAGAGGTTAATCAGAGAAAAAGTGAGCTATAGTTCCTGTTATAGCGGACATACTTGTCCGTAATAGCGAGATGTAATGGAAAGTTTGAATGGGTTTATGGTCTTTGTGCAGGTTGCGGAACTGCGTAGTTTTGTTGCTGCTGGTCGCGCTCTGGGGATTTCAGCCTCAGCTGTGGGTAAAAGTATTGCCAGACTGGAAGAAAAACTAGGTGTCAGGCTATTTCATCGTAGTACCCGCAGTATTACGTTAACCGCAGAAGGGACATTATTCCTTGCCCGTAGCCGCCGTATTCTGGCGGAGATTAAAGCCGCAGAGCAAGAACTGTCTCAGGCCAGTGAAACACCACGCGGACGCTTGCGAATCAGCCTGCCACTGGTGAGTTCCCTGGTGTTACGGATATTGGGGGAGTTTATGAAAACTTACCCCGAAATAGAATTGGATCTCGATTTCACCGAGCGGATGGTCGATGTTATCGAAGAAGGTTTTGATGCGGTAGTGAGAACTGGTGAGCTTAATGACTCTCGTCTGACCGCCCGTAAATTAGGTAAATATCGTTCGCTATTAGTCGCCTCTCCCGCCTACCTGAGCCAGCATGGGATCCCCGCTGTGCCCAGTGATTTATTACAGCACAGCTGTCTGCACTATCGCTTTGCTCACAGTGGCAAGCTTGAGCCATGGTGTTTAAGCCAGACGCCACATGAGCCAGAACCTCAGCTACCCATATCAATGGTGTGCAATAATATTGAAACGCGAGTCTGCTTTGCACTACAAGGACTGGGTATCGCTAACCTGCCAGATTTTTCCATTCGAGAATTGCTGGCTACAGGTCAGCTACAGTCCGTGCTGGATGACTATGTGACCCGTGAGGGGACTTTTTATATCTTATGGCCAGCCAGTAAGCATCCTTCTCCGAAAGTGCGTGTGCTGGTCGATTTTCTATGTGCTCGTATGTTTACACCCTCTTTCCAGAATTAGGGTTCGTAGGTACTGAAGCTATTCACTCAGTACCTACAAGCTACTTAAATTGTCTTAATAGCATGGTATTTTTTATTCTATATTTAACGTTAAAAATAAATATTTGTTTCCAGTTAAATTCTTTTTTGATAGAAGTCTGGTTTTTATTTATGTATATATAAGCATATGTAATGTATGGTTTATATATACAAATAAAAACAAGGGCGCTGTTATGAGTATTAATCTTGATTTCGGTAATTATAATAACTATAACGTGAGTGAGTCACGTATGTCCAAGATGATGCAGGCAGATAGAAAAAGTGCTACACATATGAATATTTGGGAGAGGTTTAAGGATTTATTTAGAATAGATAAAAAAAGTAATGCCTATAATGAGTTATACAATATAGTTCACGATTCTGAAGGATGTGATAAGTTAGACGCCTTTAATAAACTAAAAAATTGTGCTAAATCAGAGTATCAACATCTGTTCAGGAAAGATATTTTTTGCAATGATGTGGTGTTTTTTATTGGTAGCGAACGAATTAGCGAAACAAGTATTCAAAAACTGATCAATGTCTCTGAGCAAACACCTCTGCACAGTATGTCTGTACCGGAAAAAGGACTTTTTCTGGAAATGCTAGATACCTTACGGGAAAAAGAGTCGAAGTCTGTCGGCGGCAGACCAAGTGATATCAGAAATAGTGCATCTTACGAGCACTGTTACGATTTGTTAAATTTATATCGACCACAAGAAGATCTTTATGAGGAGGGAACAGAGTGGAAAATGGCTGAATCGCTAACGACGAACGAAGAAAATTCCCTCAGATGTTTGAACGCGGGGAGCATGAATTCATTTAGTCAATTTTCCTTTATGGGTTATCAAAAAACAGCATCAGGCGTTGAATTTACCATGGTTCACCCATTAATGAGCTTCTTACAAGGAACATATGCAAAAAATATCGGTGATAGTTTTTCATTTACAGAGATTAATTCCGGTTTTTTAAATGTGCTAAATGAAGGATATGAGACCTATCAGAATAATAAAGCTAAAGTTGATATGATTTTAAGTAAAATATATGATGAACATGATGGGACATTAAATATTTCATATTTTGGGCAAAATAGAAACAAGTTGGTTATACCATTTGATATTGAAGCGGAATATATAATTCAAGAAAATAATCTATCTGATGAGCTGAAGGAACCATTGACTGTGGTTTTTGAAAAATGGACTGATCCTGATTTTCATTTATCTGAAGATACATGATCCGCAGTACATAATACTCATTTTTAGAATGTGATAGTGATTTTATAGATTATCTTTATTATCAATGACAGATAGTCGCTCATTACTATAATAATTATCGACAATAAAAATACCGAGAAAACTATCGTGTATTCCGTATAAAGGACGGTATATACCCAAAATAATTCGAGTTGTTTGGGTGTTACTTTCGTCGATCCTGCCGAATCACATAGTTTATCTATGCTTATCGCAAGGAAAATTCAGTGTCTACAAGCAACTCGAATTATTTTGGATATATACCTGAACCAATACCGGACACTCCTTACGCTGGGATCTATTTACTGCATCCGGATATAGACTCACCCAACTATTTACAGTGAGCATAAAAATGGGTGGATGATGGTTCCCTGATTATAGGTGGTTGCTGCGGTATTGATCCGGAACATATTGCCGAAATTTGCCGCTGGGTTGGCTAAATATCCCTTTAAAATAATCGGTCAGCTAATGGTCTGGTTGAATACACCAGATCGTTTTTTAACTGAGTTTCTGTGGGTTGCCAAGTCCGGAGTATTTACTGTAGTAAGCTGCCTCACCTGTCGATGAGACCTTAATAATCTGAGCGCGAGGGCAGTGGTGGTGTTGCCGAAATAACAGCAGTGTTTGCTCATCTGGCAGTAAGAAATGAACAGATTGTTTATTCCACCAGGAACGACGCACTGACAGGCGACTCATTTCCCAACGGAATTCACCCTCATCCACTAGCGGATGTAATATCCCATCGTTATCCTGCCAGGCGAGATAAATATCGATACTTTCTTCCCCTAAACGTGTAGAGAACTCATGCTCTGTATCCCATAAGAAGTCGCTGGCTTCACGGTCATAACCTTTATCATGGCGTAACAAGTTTTGTCCGGCAACTGAGCGCTGGCTGAGAATTTTACCGAAGGCCATATCAGACCGAGTCTGTAAGTCGGCGGGTGCCGGAAAGGTCTGTTCATAGACCCCATCGACCAGCATTCTGGCATTTTCTGGCATACGAATATGACCATGCTGACGCAACAGAGTCTGAGTACGCCATAAAGCAGCATGGTCAGGATAAACAAATTGCGTTCCTTTTAATTCTGCTCCCAGCCAGTCTCGCCCGGCATTTTCCTGCCATTTGGGGGCAAGAAGATACAGTATCGGTGATGGTCGTTCATCGGGTAAGGTGGTTTTACGCTCTCCCTGAGCATTACGAATATGGCGTTGCAACCGTCCGGCACGTTGGATCAACAGATCAATGGGGGCAAGGTCGGAGATCATCACGTCAAAATCGAGATCAAGGCTTTGTTCAACGACCTGAGTGGCAATTAATACCTTGCCTCGTCGCGCTGAAGCAGAGGCATTGTTACCGAACCAGCTGAGTGTTTTATCTTCAATATTAATTCGGTCAACAAAGGCAAAACGACTGTGAAAGAGCAGCAAGTCTGCAGCCGGAATGATGTTGTCTTCGAGTAACTGTTGATAGATATCTCGTGCCTCATCGACGGTATTACGGATCCAGCAAACACAATTCCCGGCGTCGATGCTGCGGTAAATGATCTGCAATGCTTCCTGGCGGCGATGTAACCAGTGGATTGCCACGCTGCGCCGTACTTCAGGCCGGGTAGCGAGAGCCTGTTCGTTCAGACCGCTGGCAGAGAGATGGCTTAACCAGGGGTAGCGGGCATCGTGTTGAGCAGCATGGTGAGAAAAGCCGGCTCCTGCCTCAAAGGCACTGAGTAATTTTTCCCTCAACGTAGCGGGAAGTGTGGCACTTAAAATAATGACACTGCCGCCTTGTGCTGCATGGAAGTGCAGTAATCCTTCCAGTAGCTTTACCATGTAACCATCATAGGCATGAACTTCATCAAGGAGCAGGATCTTATTGTGGATCCCTAGCAAGCGCAGTGACTGATGGCGAAATGGCATTACAGCCATTAATAATTGATCCAAGGTGCCGACACCCACTTCGGCCAGTAGGGCTTTTTTACGTGAGTCAGCAAACCAGCTATGGCACTCGGCACTGGCACTGGCATCCGCCGGCGCATAATCCTCCTCTGTTGTCTGAGAGGATTGCCAGACTGAGTGCTGAAAGGCCTCTGACATATGTCGTCCCCCATGCGCCAGTATTAATGACGGTCTGGTATCTTCAGTAAAGAGAGCCCTATAAGCTTTGGCAAGGCGCTGATACATGGCATTTGCAGTCGCCATGGTCGGTAATCCTACATATAACCCATGTCCTTTATCTGCCGACATAAGGCGATGAGTTAAAATCAACGCTGCTTCTGTTTTACCTGCTCCAGTTACATCTTCCAGAATAAACAGTTGTGGACCTGGAGCTGAAATATCCAGCTCAGTTGCTCGTTGTTGGAGTGGGGTGAGGACGGTAATAAACGGAAATAATGCCTGATGGCTATGATAAGGCGCTAGAGCAGATAAGGAGGGAAGTGCTGTTAGTGCTCGTTGTGCTTTTTCGCATGCCAGCGGCCAGTAATCAGGTAAAGACATGGGAGCACTAAGGAGCGGAAAGTGTTTACTATCGGAACCCAGCCAGTCAGCCAGTGTCATGATCCCGGCAAACAGCCAGCTAGACTGTTTAAGTTGTTTCTTGACCGATTTTATCAGCCAGCTTTCCGGTAACTGAAAAGGAAATAATAGGGTCAGATCCTCCAGAAAATGTTCTGCAGCAGTAATATCATCCTCAGCAAAAGCCAGTGAACTACTGTTTTTTAGCGTGTCAGGGGGAATACCATGATGCCCGGTACTGACGAGCATCCAGCTGGTTAATGCACTGGAAAATTTACTGCGCTTCTCTACAGGGATATTGGGAATAATAGTATTCAGGCCTTGACTCCAGCTATCGAATAACTGTCGCCATAAATAAAATCCCAGAGAGTCATGGCGTTCCAGAGCCGAAACACCGCCTATCGGTGGCACTAGCGTGCTATCTGGAAAAGCAGCATAGCGTTGAAATCCACGAGCAAATTTTCCTATATCGTGGCTGGCAAAAAGCCATGCAATAAAGTATTCGGCATTTTCGCCATCGAGATCACATCTCGTTAATAAGGTCCTGGAATTAAAAAGATTGTTTTTAACTATGATGTAGCCACAAGCTGCGACATCCAGACAGTGCCATGGCAAAAGATGATAGGGTTCACTGAGGCTATCAGCAGCACGATTCGTTTTTCCCCAGTAACGCAGATAGTCTGTATGTGTTGTTGTGGACATCTCTTTCTCCAGGAATACAGAGAGGGGCATTATCTGATATGTCCAGAACATCAGATATCAGATAAATAAGATGTTTATCCCCACTGACGCGGGGAACGTATGGTACTCGATATGACCTATAGAGGTTCATCCCTACAAAAATAGGGAACGAGGGGAATTGTAGCAAGTTTAGACATGATTATATATTTTAAGAGTTATTAAAATTTTGTTCACGAGATGACATATAGCTTATTTTATTTTTTTGGGTTAATTTAACTACTAACGAGATGGGGCACCTCGGTAATAGCCCCCTCCCGGAGAAGGGGTGTCTACTACCGAAGCGACTTCACACTTGCATTCTATACGGACGCCCCGATGACTGACAATCAAAAAACGGAATCGGGTATGACTATTACTTTTATACTTAGTCCTATGGATATGCTGCTGTTTCTCAGCATGTTCTATACTTGGGCTCGACGTTAACGTCCTTGCTGGTTCTTTTTAGAGCCAGCTTGATAACATAACTTGGATTCAGTATTACAGATTTAGCACTCCCTATTTACCAGAGGAATGTTATGGACTTAATTCAGGATAAATGGTTACCAGTGATTTTGTTCTCTGGTGAGAAACGCCAGATAGCGCTAACTGAGCTCTTGGATGACAGCATTCAGGATGTAGCGTACCCTCGGTCTGATTTCCAGGGCGCTGCCTGGCAAATGTTAATAGGGTTATTGCAGTGTACTGTTGCCCCGTCGGATAAAGAGGACTGGGATGAAGTATGGGACGAGGGAATAGAGTCTGAACCATGGGTACAGGCATTAGCCCGAATAGCGTCTGCGCTACAATTTGGGGAGAAAAAACCGTCGTTCCTACAAAGCTTTGATCCGCTGGATAGCGAATACAGTTCTATTAGTGGCTTACTAATTGAATCGCCTGGCGGGAACACGCTCAAGTTGAATAAAGATCACTTTATTAAACGCGGAACGGTGACGCGCATTTGTCCCTGTTGTGCGGTGATGGCGCTTTTTAGTATACAAACTAACTCTCCGGCGGGAGGGGCGGGATACCGAGTCAGTATGCGCGGCGGTGGGCCTCTCACCACACTGGTGGTACCATTACAAGAAGACCGTTACCCACTGTGGAAAAAGCTTTGGCTTAATGTCTTACCACAGCCAGATATTCCCACTACCTCTCAGTATCCAGCTATTTTCCCCTGGCTGGCACCGACCATTATCAGTAGTCAACCTGGTAACGCTGTCACACCAGAAAATGCCCACCTACTCCAGGCTTATTGGGGTATGCCGCGGCGTATTGAGCTGGATTTTTCCCATACCGAAGCCGGGGAGTGCGATTTATGTGGTAAGCACCACAATGCGCTATTGCTGCAGATGCGCAATAAAAACTATGGTGTTCAGTATGATAGCTGGTTGCATCCTTTTTCGCCCTATCGTCAGTCTCTGAAAGACCCTTCAGCTCCCTTGCTGGCTTTGAAAGGGCAACCTGGCGGCTTAAGTTATAAAGACTGGATAGGGCTTATTTTTCAGCGTGAAGATAAATTTAACAAAATGCAGCCAGCTCAGGTAGTACGTCTGGCCAGCCAGCAAGCCAATATGGGGCTGTGGTGTTTTGCTTTTGATATGGACAATGCCAAAGCGCGTGGCTGGTATCAACATCGTATTCCTCTTGTTAATGTTACTCGTCCAGAACTATTTGGTGACGTAGTTTATGAGGTCGTCTCATTGGCTTCTGAAGCACTATCGTTACTCAAAAATGCCCTGAAAAGTGCCTGGTTTGCTCACCCTAAAGAGGCTAAAGCTGATTTAGGGATGGTAGAAAGCGTTTTCTGGCAAGAGACCCAGCCTGCATTTGAAAAGCTTCAAAATATCCTCGCAAGCGACCCACAACGTAAAGATATGGCGACACTTCGTGCTTTGGGCTACTGGGAACTGGCATTACACCATTACCTGTTTCATGTTTTTGACCGCGAAGTACTAACCGATCCGGAAAGTCCGGGGGATATTCTGTTGCGTCAGCTTCGTGCCAGGCAGGAACTGGAACAGAGTTACCGAAAAAACAAAACACGCAGCGGTGTATTAGCCCTGGCTGAAGATCTCAAGGAGACGAAGTCATGTTGAATAATTCTACAGCAGCTTTATGTCGGATAACCCATACGGCGGCACAAAAAGCATTACTGGCCTGGTTTGATCTGTTGTCTGAACGCGGCGTATACCAGAATGCTCAACGGATCAATGGACGAGCCTGGCGGGCAGAGTTAAGACGAATGGAGCCACCCTATGGCGTCATGATGTGTGAGGGGTATAACGCATTACGGCAACAGCTTAAGCACAGTATGCACCTCCGTACGATAGATGAAATGGCTCTGGCATTATTTGTCAGTGTGGCTGTACATATTAAGTCCCACCAGGGACAGTCAAGTTTTGCCGCCCAGCTCGGGGAAAAAATAGATGATAGAACCAGTGCCTGTGTTTCAGCACTACGTTTTGAGCGCTTACAAAAGGCGACAACTCCAGAGAGTTTCTGTCAGTTGCTGATCCGTGCGGTGAAAATTCGTGGGATGAATGGGGTCAATATTTTATCCCTGGCAGACAGCCTGTTTCTATGGATGGAGGAGTGGCAGCGCCGGGAAGAACATCAGCCAGAACCCACAGACCCTTTTAAACGTAATCGTATTCGTTGGGCCAATGAATACCTCACTATATCGCACAGCAAATAAAGATACCGATAAGGATTAACACAATGACTACCTTTATTCAGTTGCATCTATTGACTGCTTACGCGCCCGCTAATCTGAACCGTGATGACTCGGGCAGACCAAAAACAGCCTTTATGGGCGGTGTCGAGCGACTGCGCGTCTCATCTCAAAGTTTAAAGCGTGCCTGGCGCGTATCGGAAATCTTTGAAGATGCAATGGACGGTTTTATTGGTAAACGTACCCGACGTATTGCGGTCGATTACGTCTTTAAACCGATGCAGGCAGCAGGCGTTACTGAAAAAATCGCCAAGGCTGCAGCTGAAAAGGTGGCCGGGCATTTCGGCAAACAGAAGAATGATAAAAGTGCATCAGTCGAAAAAAACCTTGAAACTGAACAAATTGTACATATCAGTAATCATGAAATTGGCTTGATCCAACAGCTGGTAACCAGATTAATTACCGAGCAGCGTGAACCTAAGGCAGAAGAACTTAATCTGTTGCGTAAAGAGCGGCGCGATGTAGATATCGCTCTTTTTGGTCGTATGCTGGCTTCATCACCCGAATTCAGTGTTGAAGCCGCTTGTCAGGTATCTCATGCCTTAGGGGTGAGTGCGGTGACGATTGAAGATGACTTTTTCACTGCGGTTGATGACCTGAATGATAAAGAAAAAGATACGGGCTCTGCTCACATGGGAGAACAGAGCTTTGCCTCGGCTTTTTTCTATACTTATATTTGCATCAGCCGTGACTTACTGATGGCTAATTTGGGTGGAGATGAAGCTCTGGCCAAACGAGCCATTGCTGCACTGACTGAAACAGCATTAACGGTTTCACCTACAGGTAAGCAAAATAGTTTCGCATCAAGAGCTTATGCATCCTATGCTCTTGCAGAAAGTGGACGTCAGCAGCCTCGCTCTCTGGCGGTGGCATTTTTCCAGCCGGTGCGTGATGCTGACCAGATATCTGCCGCTATTGCTCGTTTAAAACAACAGCGTGACCGGTTTGATAATGTCTATGGTCGCTGTTCTGATGATAACGCCGAGCTGAACGTCCAGGAAGGGACGGGATCGCTTGCCCATCTGCTGGCCTTTGTAAGCCAGTAAGGATAAGCGATGAAGGACTATCTGGTTTTTCAGCTTTACTCGCCACTGGCGTCATTTGGGGAAGAAGCTGTTGGTGAAATTCGCCCGAGTGCAACCGTCCCGACGCGTTCGGCACTCTTAGGGCTGCTCGCTGCAGCTCTGGGTATTTCTCGTGATGAAGAAGTACGGTTAAATCACTTTAATCAGCATTATCATTTGGCGGTACATGCGTTAGCTTCCAGAACCCGCTGGCTGCGGGACTATCATACGGTGAGTGGTCCCCGGGAAAATAAAAAATATCGCTATGACACCCGGCGTGATGAACTGACACTCGCGCCGGATGAAGTTGGCACCCTGATTTCCCAGCGCGAATACCGCTGTGATGACTACTGGCATATTGCACTAAGTAGTACACCCGATGCACCTTACTCACTGGCCGATATTCGGGATGCTTTGCTGACACCTCATTTCCCGCTTTATCTGGGACGAAAATCATGCCCGCTTGCTTTACCTTTGGCGCCTTGCTTAATGACCGGTAACTTAAAAGCGATTTTTACTCAAGCTGCGCAAGAAAAAATTGCTCCCGAACTCAGCGGATTTACCCTCGACGCCGGGATATGTTACTGGGATGATCCGAACGAAACCAGTCTATGCTGGCAGCAAAAACAGCGTAGTCACCATCAGCCTGTAAGCCGTCAGCGCTGGCAGTTTACCGACTATACCCGTTTCAGTGGGCCGTTACAGGAGGGCATATAATGTACCTGTCTCGTATCGCGCTGCAATTCAATCAGCTGCGGCCAGAAATGTTGCAAAAATGGCAGGCGGCTACTCCCTATGCCAGCCACCAATGGCTATGGCAGTTGTTTACTGAACAGCCTACAAGGCACTTTCTCTTTCGCGAAGAGAAGAATGGTGTATTTTTTGTGCTGTCAAAGACCCCGCCATTATCCCTGCATCCATTATTTACAGTAGCAACGAAACCGTTTAACCCCCAGCTCAATGATGGCCTGACGCTGGACTTTCAACTCCGTGCCAATCCAGTCATTACGCGTAATAAGCAACGCAGCGATGTCATGATGGATGCTAAATATCAGGCTCGAGCCCAAGGGGTTGCACCTGAACATTGGTGGGCGTTACAACAGCAGGCTGCGGCGGCCTGGCTTACCCGCCAAGGAGCACAGCATGGTTTTCGTTTACTGACGCCAGAAGTAGATGATTTTGCTGAGTGGGCAGGGGAGGAACAGGCCCAGTTTATGGTACAAACTGCCTGTGTTAAGGGCTACCAACGGCATCGTTTTGTGCGTCAAACACAGGAAAGCCCAGTCATGTTCAGTAGTGTCGATTTTTCAGGTTCACTTTCCATTAGCGACAGCTCGCTGTTTCAGCAGGCTCTGTTTTCTGGGTTGGGTAAAAGCAAAGCGCTGGGTTGTGGTTTGCTGATGGTAAAAAGGAGGCGTTAATGAGCTGGCTTCCCCTGAATCCTATCCCGTTAAAAGATCGGGTATCGATGATTTTCCTTCAGTACGGGCAAATTGATGTGATTGATGGTGCATTTGTACTGGTAGATAAAACCGGGGTACGCACGCATATTCCTGTCGGATCGGTAGCTTGTATTATGTTAGAGCCAGGGACTCGAGTATCACATGCTGCGGTGCGGCTTGCCGCTACAGTAGGAACATTACTGGTATGGACGGGGGAAGCAGGAGTTCGGGTCTATTCTTCCGGGCAACCGGGCGGAGCGCGTTCTGACAAGTTACTCTACCAGGCTAAGCTGGCACTGGATGAAGATCTAAGGCTAAAAGTGGTGCGTAAAATGTTTGAGTTACGCTTTGGTGAACCCGCTCCAGCTCGACGTTCTGTTGATCAATTAAGAGGTATCGAAGGCAGTCGAGTCAGAGCAACTTATGCCTATCTTGCAAAACAGCATGGTATCAAATGGCATGGACGCCGTTACGATCCCAAAGACTGGGAGCAAGGTGATACGGTTAATCAATGTATCAGCGCAGCGACAGCCTGTCTCTACGGTGTCACTGAGGCGGCAATTTTGGCAGCAGGCTATGCTCCAGCGATTGGGTTTATCCATACCGGTAAACCACTCTCTTTTGTCTATGATATAGCTGATATTATTAAGTTTGATACTGTTGTTCCAAAGGCCTTTGAAATCGCACGTAATAATCCCTCGGAACCTGACAGACAGGTACGTATAGCTTGCCGGGATATCTTTCGTAGCAGTAAAACACTGGCAAAGCTGATTCCGCTAATTGAGCAAGTTTTAGCGGCGGGCGAAATCCAGCCACCTGCCCCACCTGAAGATGCGCAGCCTGTTGCCATTCCGCAAGCGGTCTCTTTAGGTGATGCCGGGCATCGGAGCCGTTAACGATGAGTATGTTGGTTGTAGTCACAGAGAATGTTCCCCCGCGACTGCGGGGAAGACTGGCTATCTGGTTACTGGAAATTCGTGCCGGTGTCTATATTGGTGATGTATCGGCACGAATTAGGGAGATGATCTGGGAACAGGTAACCACTCTGGCAAACGAGGGAAATGTCGTTATGGCATGGGCAACCAATACTGAGTCGGGTTTTGAATTCCAGACTTTTGGTGAAAATAGACGTATTCCGGTAGATCTGGATGGGTTACGTTTAGTGTCATTTCTACCCATTATAAATCAATGAGTTAATGTTCTTTAAAAATAGAGAAAATTCGGTAGTTTACTAATTGCTATAAAAACTCTTTTTATTCAATGATATAATTTTAGAGTGTTCCCCACGCTAGTGGGGATAAACCGTGTCATGGATTAATACCTGGGCGGGAACTCGTGTGTTCCCCACGCTAGTGGGGATAAACCGCAGTTTAATAATATCCCGCAAATCAGCGTAAAAGTGTTCCCCACGCTAGTGGGGATAAACCGCAATTGAGCGACCTGGCTCCCGAGAACTTTATGTGTTCCCCACGCTAGTGGGGATAAACCGTATGAGCCTTTCATTGAGATGTCTCAGGGTGAGTGTTCCCCACGCTAGTGGGGATAAACCGGTTCAATACTTTCCCCGCGCCCCGCCGTTTCCGTGTTCCCCACGCTAGTGGGGATAAACCGCCGAATTCCATATCGAGCGCATCGAATAGCCAGTGTTCCCCACGCTAGTGGGGATAAACCGGTTCATTTGCTCAGATTCTGTGATTTGAATAGGTGTTCCCCACGCTAGTGGGGATAAACCGGGAAGCAGGCAGACTACTACCGAAACGTATTGGTGTTCCCCACGCTAGTGGGGATAAACCGTAGTTGACAAGTTTATCCCAGATGAAAAAGACGTGTTCCCCACGCTAGTGGGGATAAACCGAATACCGATGGTTGAAATATCTACACCCAAAGGTGTTCCCCACGCTAGTGGGGATAAACCGTAGAAGGGACTGATATAGAGTTTCGTTCTGACTGTGTTCCCCACGCTAGTGGGGATAAACCGGGGATGCCGACTGGAGCTATCGAAGCGTTGAAGTGTTCCCCACGCTAGTGGGGATAAACCGGCTCCATGTATTGCAGATCAGCCACTAGTTGCGTGTTCCCCACGCTAGTGGGGATAAACCGGCTTTCAATTTTGGTGTATCGGCCTTTGCTGCGTGTTCCCCACGCTAGTGGGGATAAACCGAGGGTGCGGCTCCGGAAACGGTTCTGTACGTCGTGTTCCCCACGCTAGTGGGGATAAACCGCCAGGCCGAATTTGCTAGGGCTATCGGAGTAAGTGTTCCCCACGCTAGTGGGGATAAACCGCCTATTTTGAACAGGTCGGAGAAATGGGACCAGTGTTCCCCACGCTAGTGGGGATAAACCGTCAGCATCATCGCGTTCAGCTGAATCATCAATGTGTTCCCCACGCTAGTGGGGATAAACCGTCACTATCCCATGTCGCGCCTGTTCTGAGTAAGTGTTCCCCACGCTAGTGGGGATAAACCGGTAAATGATTCTTTGTTGATTATTGGCAACTGGTGTTCCCCACGCTAGTGGGGATAAACCGGAGTACATAGTCGAGCCAGTGTTTAGTAATTGGTGTTCCCCACGCTAGTGGGGATAAACCGGGATCGGGAATTTCTCTACCATATTAGTCAACGTGTTCCCCACGCTAGTGGGGATAAACCGCCTACGTGAATGATGAGGATTGCCAGGGCGGAGTGTTCCCCACGCTAGTGGGGATAAACCGGATATGAGCATTTATCTATCCTGGTCCTGACAGTGTTCCCTACGCTAGTGGGGATAAACCGCTGCATCAGCTACCCGCATGACAGCTATTGAAGTGTTCCCCACGCTAGTGGGGATAAACCGTGCACGCAGCAATGGAGAACGCCGACGGACGTGTGTTCCCCACGCTAGTGGGGATAAACCGGTATTGCAGAGCTGACGAAGTACGGTGAGCCAGTGTTCCCCACGCTAGTGGGGATAAACCGCATCCACCCTTTTAAATTCAACTACCCATACCGTGTTCCCCACGCTAGTGGGGATAAACCGCTCATAAAACCACTGATGCAAAGACATTAATTGTGTTCCCCACGCTAGTGGGGATAAACCGAGTATCGATTCTACCTAGCATTACCAGTGCAGGTGTTCCCCACGCTAGTGGGGATAAACCGGACGCCTTTATCGAATGGCGCATTGTGTGCGAGTGTTCCCCACGCTAGTGGGGATAAACCGCACTATAACCGGAAAAAATGCTTTAACTGATGGTGTTCCCCACGCTAGTGGGGATAAACCGAGCCGCTTGTACTGTAATTCCTTCTTCGGTAAGTGTTCCCCACGCTAGTGGGGATAAACCGTAACGCGTCATAGCCAACCTGGCGAGAAGAGCGTGTTCCCCACGCTAGTGGGGATAAACCGGTCGTCACCAATAGCGAGATTCAAGAGCTTTAGTGTTCCCCACGCTAGTGGGGATAAACCGAAAACGATGCTGAAAGTGGGGGGAGCCTGGGCGTGTTCCCCACGCTAGTGGGGATAAACCGCAGGCTGTATTTGCGCTGATTTCATTTGTAGCGTGTTCCCCACGCTAGTGGGGATAAACCGGTTCCGCATCTGATGCCGGGCGACTCTCTGAAGTGTTCCCCACGCTAGTGGGGATAAACCGACTCTTTATCGCCTCGTAACCTACCGACATGAGTGTTCCCCACGCTAGTGGGGATAAACCGGACTCAGCCAGCCACATAGACACGCGTTCTGAGTGTTCCCCACGCTAGTGGGGATAAACCGATGTCTGTTTCTTTGCGGTCAATTTGCCGCTGGTGTTCCCCACGCTAGTGGGGATAAACCGGGTAGCGTATCAATCACTGTAACGCCTGGCACGTGTTCCCCACGCTAGTGGGGATAAACCGATCATCGCTGACACATTTAACAGGCACTTTGAGTGTTCCCCACGCTAGTGGGGATAAACCGGTAAAATATCAAATCAGTAAAGGTGAATTAGCGTGTTCCCCACGCTAGTGGGGATAAACCGCCCGTAGCCACTCAATGGGCGGCTCTCACCAGGTGTTCCCCACGCTAGTGGGGATAAACCGGCGACTATCAAAGAAATCATGGGTGATAAAACGTGTTCCCCACGCTAGTGGGGATAAACCGTAGAGAGGATTAAAATTCGAGGCTTCGATCGTGTGTTCCCCACGCTAGTGGGGATAAACCGTAGAGAGGATTAAAATTCGAGGCTTCGATCGTGTGTTCCCCACGCTAGTGGGGATAAACCGGTCAACCGGGGCGCTACCGTTCATCCCGGCACGTGTTCCCCACGCTAGTGGGGATAAACCGATTGAGCAACGTAGTTTTTTCAGCCCTGGCCTGTGTTCCCCACGCTAGTGGGGATAAACCGCAGATCGCCGCAGCACTGACGCTGAATAAATTCGTGTTCCCCACGCTAGTGGGGATAAACCGTGGTGGAAGGGGCGTTTACGCCGTATGGCGGCGTGTTCCCCACGCTAGTGGGGATAAATCGCCTGGATATCTATGCTCATCGATTCTCTAAATTCGGTGCCTACAAGTAACTCTAATTATTTAGAGTATAAAAAATCTTCATCATCAATAATACGTAGTGGGTCAATATCACTCTCTTTTTTGATAACTAATCCTTTCTCTGAACGCACACAGACACCACCATAATGACCACCGACCGTGAAGGCACACAGCTGAATATAGCGGTTACCTACTTTTGGAAGACACCAGAGCTGCTGGTAAATATTTTTCTGTGTATTAAATTTTCCAGAGGTTTCGTCCAGTACCTGGTCGTCATGGTTAATCAGCCCGATATTGCTACCGCAGCGACCAGTAATTGGTTTAACGGCATAACCTGTCTGCTCCAGCTCTTCATTCAGGGCAAAATCAGCATCCAGTAAATAGCGGTGGTGCGGGAACAAAGACCATAGCACCGGTAAAATAGCCTTATTACTTGGAATAACCGTCCATAGAGGTTCAAAGACCATTACTTCCGGGCGCAGTAGAACGTCTATCAGGCGGACAGTATCTTCCGGATGTCCGGTACGGATAGGAACACCAGCATGTTCCGCTTCACTTTCTTCCCGTAACTGATCAAAAGCGGTTTCCCAGGCCCAAGTTTTCCAGACACAATCGACGGGACGCTTATCGCCATCCACTAATTGCCCGGTTGTGTCCCAATGTAGTTCTTCCAGGCCATGAATAATTTTACTTTCAAAGCCTGCTTTAGTCAGCGCTCGCTGCATAAACTGTGCGTGATAACTTTCTTCAGCGTCATTATCCTGGAGTATATGGACAAAGGGACGAGCATCACTGTGTTTCCAGGTACTCGCCAGCAACTCTAATAAATACTTACCTGGATCTGTTCCCGGAATATCGCCCGCTTGTTTTGCCCATTTACCCAATATCAGACCTGTTTCAGTATGGCAGGAGGCAGAATCTGCATTGTATTCATAAACCTTAAGACCACGTTCATCCATACAGAAATCAATACGGCCAGTAATCATATGATGGCGGCGACGCTGCCATGACAGACGCAGCCGTGGCCATAGAGTCTCAGGAATATCAAACAAGGCCAGCAAGTTGTCATCTTTCATTACCTTGTCAGTGGCATGCAAGTACATTAAATGCATTTCATTGGTCGCGTGGATCAGTTCCTGCTCGGCACTGCGTGAAATAGTCAGGTAACGGTAAGGATCTTCATTAATTGAACAGCCCCCGTTTGCTGTAATATAAGTGTTTTCCAGGGGATCCTGAGCGTTGAGCCAGATACCATCAAATTGACTCTGGCGGGGGATCGATACTTCATGAATGGTAAGATAGCGTGCAAGGACTTCAGGCTGAGGTAAGCTATAGAGGGTATCGGCAGTCTGAATCATCCAGCCCAAAATCTCAGTATCCTGGAAGGTATCCTGGATAAAGTATTTACCATCACGATTCAGCAATGGCAGTTCGCGTGTCCATTGCTGCCCTTTCGGGAGCGGATGATGAATGACATTTTGTTCTGCAATACGCACACTATCACTGAGCACTTGAGTGATAACCGCTACATGTCCGGTCTGAACAAACTCCCCTCCTTCCTGCCAGATAAGCAGTGCTCCCTTCTGAGGAGGACGTTCACTGCCGTTAGCAAATGCTTGAAGGGGTAACAGGTTGTCATTCACTACTTGACGCAGGTAGCGTAGAGAGAAAATTTCATAGGCCATTCTGACATCAGTCAGAATAGTGCCGTAATTGAGATAGAGAAAGCGGCGAGCGAATTCAACGCACTGCCACTTGTAGCCCATATATTCTTTGTCCAGATAATAGCGGAATGAGGAATCATCCAGCTGGTCTGCATTTTCCAGAGAGTCATAATCAGAAGAGTAAATGGCTACACCGCCTGGAGCATAACCTAACAATGTACCGAAGGGAGCATGTTGTACTGTACTTTTCTCACTCATAGCAGAAGCCTTACGCAAATATGACTGTCACTGTAACAGTTGGGATAAAAATTCATCTTAAAATCACCAATCTTCTGTTGTTCGATTAATAGTGCACCACAGAAGTTCAATGGGGGAATTATCGGGTGAGTGTATTTAACACCTGACCTTTAAAAGAATAGCATGTTAGTCTGATTAGCTATTTGACCTACTCGATATCTGGTGCGCTATGGAGGTAAGGTGTTGATGTAATAATTATATTTTCTTATATGGCTTGTATCTACCACAGGAAGTCTTTTGCAGGGTAGCGTCGCCTGTGCCAGGAAAATAAGAGTACTTCAGCGGGTATTATTCTCATCACATAGTGTCATTTGTCCTACACTGAAGGATGAATCTGACGCTGACAACTTGTTTAGCAAATCTGAGATATGCGAGATAACATTATGGAATTAAAGGATTATTACGCCATCATGGGTGTAGAGCGGACGGATAGTCTGAAGACAATTAAGACCGCTTACCGCCGTCTGGCACGTAAATATCACCCTGATGTCAGTAAAGAAGGAGACGCAGAAGAGCGTTTCAAAGAAGTTGCTGAAGCATGGGAAGTGCTCAGTGATGAAGAGCGTCGTGCTGAATATGACGAGTTATGGAAACATCGTAACGATCCGCGCTTCGGCCAGCATAGCCGCCAGGGCCAGTCAAATCAACGCTATCATAGCAAGGAAGATTTCGGTGATATCTTTTCTTCTATGTTTGGTGGGCGCAGAGGTGCACAGCAATCTCAGCAGCAACGCACTCGTGGGCATGATTTTGAAATTGAAGTCGCCATTTTCCTGGAAGATACACTGGAAGCCCATAAACGACCTGTCAGCTTTAAATTACCCGTCTATGATATGTTTGGTCGCGTGGTACAGGAAACGCCAAAAACGCTCAATGTCACTATTCCAGCTGGTGTGGTCGATGGGCAACGTATTCGTCTTAAAGGGCAGGGTACCGCTGGCACGAACGGGGGACCTAACGGTGATTTATGGATAATTATCCGTATCGCCCCGCACCCTCTATTCAATATTATCGGTCACGATTTAGAAATCGTTCTGCCACTGGCACCATGGGAAGCCGCACTAGGTACAAAAGTGACGATTCCAACACTGAAAGACAGTATTCGGTTAACGATACCTGCTGGTAGCCAGGCTGGACAGCGTTTACGTATCCCGGGTAAGGGGCTTTTGAATAAGCAACTGACCGGCGATTTATATGTAGTGATTAAAATAGTTATGCCGCCTAAGCCAGATGAAAAAACAGCGGAATACTGGCAACAACTGGCTGAAGCGCAATCATCTTATGATCCACGTGAGAAATGGGGAAAAGCATAATGAAAGAGATGACCGTGACGACCCACACCGTAAGTGAATTATGTTTCTCTACCGGAGTGTCACAAGAGGACCTGTTGGAGATTGTCGGACTTGGGGTTGTTGAGCCACAACTGACACAAACCGAGCATTGGATCTTTGCTGAAAATGATGTTGTCATTGTTCATCACGCAGTCCGCCTGCGTCGCGAATTGGCTCTGGACTGGTCAGGGATTGCCATTGTGCTCACTTTGCTTGAGAACAATCGCTCTTTACGCAGTGAAAATATTCAACTAGAACAGCGACTGGCAAAATTTATCTCAAGCTAGACGAATTAAGTATTTGTCTGTAGAAACGCCCCGGTAGTCTGCTGGTAACCTGGCCTGTAGACTACTTTTCTCACCTGATACGTCGTCATAATGCTAGATAGTTTCCCCCATAAATATCTGATAATCGAGGCCGACTGTTTTAGCTGAGAAATAGGGAGCTGCTATTTTTTTTAATAGCAGCTCTGCGGCGGTATAACCAATGTCGTAGCGGGGTGTAATGACACTTGCCATGGTGGGATACATTTCACGACTTATATCCAGCCCATGAAATCCGGCAATCGCAATGCGTTCTGGTACTGGGATCTTTTTACGCAGGCACCAAACTAATGCGCCAAGCGCCAAATCATCATTGGTACAAAAAACGGCATCAAGGTCAGGATAGAGCGTTAAGGCATTTTCTATCATTTCTGCGCCTAATTTTTGTGAAGAGATAACCTTTGGATTAACACGGCGAGCCTCGGTTCCTCTTTCACTCATTGCCCGGCAATATCCCTGATAACGAGCTTCATCTCGTCTGTCATCCCGTGAACCAAAATAAACAATCCGCGTACGCCCCTTATCAAGTAGGGTACGGGTCATATCATATCCGGCATTGAAATTACTAAACCCTACCTGCATATCCAGACAGCTGCCTTCGGAGTCCATTACTTCAACAATAGGGATTCGGGCTGCTCGTAGGTACTTTTCAGCCCGTAGCGTATGATCTTTTTCAGTCAGTAAAATACCATCAATATTATAAGAGAGTAGATTGATAATCTGTTCTTCTTCGACCAGTTTGTCGTAGTTAAAATTAGCGGTAAGTATTTGATAGTTTCCGACCTTAGTCGCTGCTTCAATACCGCTTAACAGGTCGGCAAAAATTTGGTTTTTAAATGAAGGAATTAACACACCCAGTGTATAGCTCTTGGCGTTAAGTAACATGTCGGGAGTGCGATTAGGTATGTAGTTAATTTCTTCGATAATTTTCGCGATTTTTTCCCCAGTTTCTGGGGCAACTCGTTCAGGAGTCCGTAAATAACGGCTGACGGTCATTTTAGTCACACCGGCCAGCGTGGCGATATCTTGCAACGATATACGGTGAGATCTCATAGTTATCCTTTGAATTAGAAGCCGTTAGTTGTGTAGTGATGATTGTACCGGATTGGCTAGAAACTGCGTAATCCGGCTGTCTTACAGATGTCGGTTTATACTGCTACACGCATCCCGCCATCGACAAAAAGCAGGTGTCCGTTTACGAAGTTAGAAGCTTTTGCAGAAAGAAAAACAGCAGCGCCAATCAACTCTTCCGGATCTCCCCAACGTTCCGCCGGGGTGCGTTTACATAACCAGCTAGTGAAGGCTTCATCATCTGCCAGTTTTTGTGTCATTTCAGTTTTAAAATAGCCCGGTGCAATACCGTTCACTTGAATATTATAGCGTGCCAGCTCTACACACATTCCTTTGGTGAGCATCGCAACGGCACCTTTTGATGCTGCATAAGGAGTGATTGTGTCGCGTCCCAGCTCGCTTTGCATTGAGCCAATATTGATAATTTTTCCTTGCTTACGGACTGCCATTTTACGAGCAACGGCTTGAGCAACCAGGAAAACAGCAGTCTGGTTTATGGCAATGACTTCGTTCCATTCCTGCTCAGGAAACTCGAGGAATGGATGACGACGTTGGATCCCGGCATTGTTAACCAGGATATCAATTGGCCCGATATTCTGTTCTATATACTCAATAGCCTGATTGACTTCCGCTGACTGTGTAACATTGAACGCAACAGCATGAGCTTTAAAACCTAACTCTCTCAGTTCGGCTGCTGCGCGATCAGCACCTTCTTGGGTGGTGGCATTAATAATGACTTCAGCACCAGCCTGCGCTAATCCTTGTGCCATCAGAAAACCAAGACCCCGGGCGGAACCGGTTATCAGTGCACGTTTGTTATCAAGAGCAAAAAGCGTTGTCATTATGGGTCCTTAGACAGTGAGTGATACGAGGGTGATTTTTATGCAGGGTATAAAACCGGGAATTTACTAACAAATATGCGATCTTAGTCACTAAAAATGATGTTACTGAACTCATGTTACGCATAACGTGAGCGAGATTGTTTTTTGATGGTACATAAAATGATCAGAGCTTGAGATGGCTATCTATTTGTTAATAAAAGAGTGATTTATTTTTATCGACACGAGGGGAGGGTGGAATTTTAAAAACACGTATTATTAATGAATTTAAATACTAAATTGGCATTTTAGCTATGATAAAAGGAAAAACTGCATCAGCTATGATGCTCTAATGGCTTGATGTGTTTCGTTTATGATCAAATCAGTATGCCTACCTGAAACAGGCAATCTTACTTTGAAAAATAACTATAGCCTTGAAAATCACTTCTTGGCAGTAAGAAAAGTGATACCGCATTGTAGAATTCATGGTGTTGTGGTGAGAAGAGGCGTAACTATTCTTTATGAATAAAATAACTGATATATACTAAATAATTATCGTTACTTACAGGCATGACGTATGAATGTTGATGAGACAGGTAAATGATATAATTTAGTGAGTTGAGTGCACATGGCACTCAGGCGACTTGAAGTATAATGAATACTGCTATGCTTTAATTTGTTTGTAATAACAGTTTCTGTAAATAGATACGGTTACTACAGTCTAGTTTTTTCATAATATTACGTCTATGGCAATACATTGTTTTATTTGAAATGTTTAATTTTTCAGAGATCTCATCCTGGCTAAAACCTGCTCGTAATAGATTTGTGATCTCTTTTTCACGTTTCGTTAGATTTATGGTTGAGCGATAGATACCTTTTTCATCTTTCAACATAAAATAGCTAAGGATATCTTTAATACTACATCTTTTATCTAGTACTGGCATTTTTCCAAATTCGTTAGCATATAAAGATGCTAAATCATTAGAGGCAAAAGCAATAATTTCTTTGTCTCTATTTATCATGTCTTGTGCATCATTACTAGATCTGTCATCGAGATCAATAATAGTGAAAAAATCATTTACTAACTCTTTGCTTAATAAGTTTTGCAAGCCGTAAATGAAAAAGTTGTCGTTTGAATGGACTGATTCTTTTATACTCATGATTTTGTTTTTCCACTTTCCAATTGAATTTTAGGCGATAGATTTCTCGTTACCCATAATGTAGATGGGTGGGTTTTTTATTTAAATGTCATTGCACGTATTTAATAAAATCGAGAGTAATTATAAATTGGTTGAATATAACTATCTCTGATAGCAATAAATAATACGTGATCTGGCATTACCGTGATTTGTTAGTGTTAGATCTAATAGCAGTCTCGGCATCTCCCTTTTATGAACAGCACTGCTTAGCCAGCGCTATCCTTAGTTGCTGTTACTTCCATACACATAACGTCTATGACTCATTTCTGAGTAACAAGCCTGAGAAAATGAAACAATTAAGTTATGTGCGCTTCCTGATGTTGAATAAATTATATTGAATTGGTTTTTTTGTGGCTATTTGTATTGATTGTAATGAAAAAAATAGATTTAAATATCGTTTTATAAGTGGTTATAAGGAAGTTATAGGGTTTTATGCTGGTCAATTTGGGTTTAAAATTTTTTATTTTTAGTTGATATTGAGTATACTAAGCCTCCTAGCTACTGGTTCAGCAGCTTCACGGAAGGATCATTGAGTGCACTACATTATTCATAAGGCAATTCGATATAATTCACATGAGCATACCCTCGAGCAGACTGATGGACCGCATATGGTCGTTAATTTGACGATAACGATGTCTCGTCTCCTTTTGTTTTTGATTGAAAAACATGGGGAGAATGTGACTAAAGACGACATTCTCAGTCAGGTCTGGGAGGCTCATGGATTACGGTCGTCAACAAATAGCCTGAATAAATACATCTCTGATTTACGCCAGATGTTCAGAACATTGGATCTGGACGATGAAGTTATTGTCACCATTCCCAGAGTGGGATTCTCCATTTCAAGCAGCATTATCATTTCCACAGTGAATAACACGGAACCCGAGAGTGACTCAACTGTGATTGAGAACCTTTTGAAAGAGCGCAGCGATGGCTTGCTAATCTCTCGATATGTCCTATTATTTATTGTTCTTTTATTTTTATCTGGAATGCTGTTTTATATTTTTAATTCTAAAGATAACAGTAGTAATCATGATGATGTTTATACGGTTGTTCAAGAAACTTACCCTGTTGGTATGATCGATACTTGCCCTGTTGTTTCTTTAAAACCTGTTGCAGAAAATATTAAATCTCGAAGCATAGAAATTACCAGGCATATTTTAGAAATGCGTGGAAGATCTTGTGAGGATGGAATTCAGTATTATATCTTTTATTCAGAAGATGTTATCTATCATCAGCCTGGTCGAGCCTTTCTTGCCGATTGCCCCATGAAAGACAGGAAAATGGGACGTTTAGCGTCTTGTATTAATTTTTATGGTGTTGATTATGAAGATTATGGTGTTGATTATGAAACAAATGGTTAATAATAAAAAAATATTTTTATTGATTGGTTTAATCGCTATCACGTTATTAATTTTTTTATTCTCTAGTTCAGAGAAGGAATTTAAAGGAGGGGTTTATTTCCACTGTTCAACGACATTTCAGATGAAATATAATAATCCCGATTTTGCAGCAAAAGTGAATGTTTTTTTACAGTTGCAAAAGAATGAACGCGGACTTTTTGATATTACAGGTAAAGCTGACGTTGACGGTGAAAATTTTGATATAGCCAGAACTTATCATTTTAATTATGAAAAACAGAGTGGTTCTGTTTATCACCTGACGGATATAACGACTTCGCGTCGTAATTATGAAAATGTTGATGATGTATTGATGAATAGTTTGTTTTTTAGTACGACTCAGGAAGATGGCCGTTATTTACGTATGACTAAAATGGAGAATAGTTATGTTATTGGTAATCTCCATTCTCCTGTGTTTATCTGTATCGTTCGCTGAAGGTTAAAATCATCGGAGTTTTAGCATCAATCCATACCAGGAAGGTATATCTTCGATACCCGGTTCTTCATCTGAACCCTGACATTTATCTTCTGTCAACCATAACTGGATTGATATTTGTACCCGCCATACTTCAAGTGACCTGAATGTTGCGTTCGTGAAACGTGTCAAATCACAGAGTTTGTCTATGCTTATCGACAGTGTTTCACTGTGCCTTACAAGCAACTCTAATTATTTAGGGTATATACCCGGCATACTGAGAAGTGTGTATTCTCTACTTATAGAACGCTTCCTAAACGATTTCATAATAGAAATAGCATTATCTGCCAGAACAGATAATAATTAACCAGATTACGCAAGCTATTATGAAGTGAACGCTAATTTTAAAATTAATGCCATAAGGAGTTTTGCCTGATGTTAAATGCTGCCGCCACTCATCCTCATAGCCATGAGCATGATGAACCCTGTTTGTGTCATAGCAAGGCATTTCTGCGCATTAATACCGTCCTGACCCGGGAAGCTATCAAGGCACCCCCGATCAGTTCTGCGACAGTTAAAACTGCAGTTCCTGGTATGTTATCAGCAAAAGGTCAGAACACCGAAGCCACGCGGGCAGTCAAAGTCTTTATCAATGTACGGGTGTTTGATGGTGTTTCTGACAAACTCAGAGATGGCTTACAGGTCGTTGTTGATGGCAATAAAATCAGCGCACTGTTACCTGCCGAAACAGCATTGCCTGAAGATGCCGAAATTATCGATGGCCAAGGTGGAGTATTAATGCCAGGACTGATTGATGCGCACTGGCATGCCATTATGGCGCGTCCATCAATGATGACTGCGATGACTGCTGACTTTAACTATATTCAGGCATTAGCTATCGCCGAAGCGCAGTCAACTTTGCTGCGTGGATTCACGACAGTCAGAGATATGGGTGGCCCGGTATTTGGTTTGAAACGTGCCATTGATGAGCAGATTGCCGTCGGGCCAAGAATTTACCCTTCGGGGGCTTTTATTTCACAAACTGGCGGTCACGGTGACTTCCGTCTGTTGCATGAGATCCCAAACTCTGCCGGTGCGCCGTTAAGTTATATCGAACAGGTCGGTATCACTGCTCTGGCAGACGGTGCAGACAGTGTATTGCTGAAAGCCCGTGAGCAGTTGATGAGAGGCGCCTCACAAGTTAAATATATGGCTGGTGGTGGTGTGGCATCGATGTATGACGGAATTGATGTTACCGAAGGTTCAGTGGCAGAAATTCGAGCCGCTGTCACCGCTGCAGAAAACTGGGGTACCTATGTGACTGTGCACGCTTATACGCCACGCGCGGTACAAATGGCGATTGAAGGTGGTGTTAAGTGTATTGAACATGGACAGATGCTGGATGAAGAAACAGTAAAAATTATCGCCGATAAATCCCTGTGGTGGTGTTTACAACCGTTCCTGAATGATGAAGATGCTGTGCCGATGGCGACACCCGCTTCACAGGCCAAACAGCGGGTAATGTCAGATGGTACTGACAATGCCTATCAATTGGCGAAAAAACATAATATTAAAACTGCCTGGGGAACCGATACCCTGTTTAATGAACATCTCGCGACTCGGCAGGGTGCACAGCTGGCAAAACTCAAACGCTGGTACTCTCCGCTGGAGATCCTGAAAATGGCGACCAGTGTTAACGCCGAACTCTGCGCTATGTCAGGCCCTCGAAATCCTTATCCAGGTACCTTGGGAGTGATTGCAGAGGGAGCATTTGCTGATATGATTATTGTCGCTGGCGATCCTTTAGAAAATATAGACTTAATTGCTGAGCCAGAAGAGTCTTTCAAACTGATAATGAAAGAAGGGGCTATTTTTAAATATACTCTGTGATACTCAGTCGCAACTAAAAATCACAGATATTATTCAGGGAGTTGAAATAATGGAACATAAGATGATTGCATTTCTGAAGCAGTGTTATTTAACACTGACCAAGAACTCATTGCGTCATCACCCGTTAATCCTGGTGACTATCAGTACCTTAGTGCTGACAGGATGTGTGCAGGTCGGTGCTCCTGCCTTTACGCTCCTTGGATCATTTATTCCTTACTGGATGGTATGTGCAGCGATAGGTTTGGTGGTAGCAATCATCGTGCGGGTGGTGTTTATTAAAACCGGTATTGATGATGTGCTCCCCCTGCGCTTACTTGTTTATCTTTGTCTGATGCTTACGGTGTCATTCATCTCGGCTTTGCTCTTCTTTATGGGCTAAAAAATGGACAATTCTCATTCATCAGCGTCGAAATCTAAAATAGCTATCGCTATTGGGATCATTATCGTTCTCGCCGCTATTATCTCTGGGTGGTTTATCTTGAGAGAAAGCGCGCATAATCCGATGTCGGAGGATGCGGTTATCGGCAGTAACGTCGTGAGGATCAGCAGTGAAGTTCCCGGGCGTATAGAGTCCATTAATGTGACAGAAAATAGCCAGGTAAAGAAAGGTGACCTGTTATTTACTATCGATCCCTATATTTATCGACTGCAAGTCGAGCAGGCGCGGGCAGATCTGCAAATAGCAGAAGCGGCTATGGATACGCAGCATCGCACGGTGATAGCTGAACAGTCTAACTCGGGTATCACCAATGATCAGATAACCGCGGCGCGGACTAACTTGCAACTAGCGACCCAGACGCTGGCCAGGCTAAAACCGCTGGAAGCAAAGGGTTATGTGACTAAGCAACAAGTTGATGATGCCACGACAATCAAACGTAATGCTGAGGTGATGTTACAGCAAGCGTTAAAACAATCGGTGGCAGCCCAGGCTTTGGTCAGCAATACCGACAGTACCCAGGCGCTGGTCAGTGCCCGTCGTGCTGCACTGGCGATAGCGGAAAGAATGCTGGCTCATACTGAGATACGTGCCCCCCATGATGGGCTGGTAGTCGGACTCAGAACCTCTTCAGGTGAGTTTGTGATACCTGATCAGGTTATTTTCACGTTAATTGATACTCAGCAATGGCATGCCGCGGCCTATTACCGCGAAACCGATCTCCAGAATATCAACATTGGCGACTGTGCCACCGTTTACGTGCTTGCTGATCGCAGCAGAACCATGAAGGGTCGGGTACAAGGTATTGGCTGGGGGGTGATGTCAGAAGATCAGCTGAATATTCCGCGTAGCTTGCCTTATGTTCCTAAATCATTGAATTGGGTACGTGTGGAACAACGCTTCCCAGTAAGGATTGTGCTGGATAATCCGCCAGCTGACTTAATGCGAATCGGTGCAACAGCCGTCGCCATTGTGCGAAATGATAATGATTGCTGATAATCTAGGCCATTCAATGTTCCGCCAGGTAAAGGCGGATCTGCGCTATTTTCCTGGCCGTTTTGCAATGGCATGGCGAATTGGTGTCTTAACGGCACTGATGAGCTTTGTGGCGATGTTCTACGGTATTCCAGAGTCAGCGATCAGTTGCTATCTGATTTTGTTCATCATGAAACCCGATGCGGTGACCAGTATGATAATGGCGGTGGCCATTATCATACTGGTCACTATCGTGGTGGGTTTAATTATTCTTATCCTGCCGATGACCCTGGAATATGGTCCGCTGCGGATGGTGATCTTAATCGGCAGTTCCTTTTTCTTTTTATGGCTCGGTTCTGCCAGTCAGTTAGGTGAAGTGGGCAGTATTATCGCTCTGGTTATCGCCTTTATTATGGGATTGGTTGGTTTTGCACCGACGGGTGAAATCGCTACCCGAGCCATTCTCTATGCCTGGTTAATGGTCTCCTCACCGATGCTTTTGTTGCTGATCTTTAATTATCTGTTTGGTCGTTCACCCGCCATGCTCGTTTATGAAAGCCTGGCAGAACGTTTACAGATTGCAGCTGCTGCACTGCGCGACCCGGATGTGGCTCAGATAAGGCAAGTACGCTTACAACTCCTTGATGACCAAAGTGACTTGGCACAGCGTGCTATGTTTGTGAAGGTATTTCACCTCGGCAGAGGGGCTGAAAATAAGTGGCTACCGGCTGCCGTCATCAACAGCTATCGGGTATTAATGGCGGTATCTGAACTGGCCAATACATTACCTGAAGCTACGCGTCAGAAAATGGCCGACTGGTGTAGCTATGCAGCACAACAGCTGACACTTAAGCGTATTCCTGACCTGCCTGAATGGTCGGTGCAAGAGAATGACAATGAGATAGCTCATGCCTTGAGAGCATTGGCGACACTGGACGATAAGCCTCTGCCTGCTGGCGTGAAGACCCCCTTCTTCGCGTCCGATGCTCTGACCAATCCTGTTCACCGTTATTTTGCTTTAAAAACAACCTTGGCAAGTGTGATTTGTTATCTCACTTATACCCTGCTGGACTGGCAGAGTATCCATACGGCCATGATAACCTGCTATGTTGCGGTGTTGGGTACCACCGGGGAAACGGTGCATAAACTGATACTGCGTATTACGGGGTGTCTGATTGGTGCAACCATAGGGATGTTATCCCTTATTTTTATTGTGCCGGGTATGGAGGACATTGGTCAGTTGATGATTCTGGTCTTTATCGTGCTCGTACTCTCTGCCTGGATTTCGACGGGAAATGAGCGCATTGCCTACGCCGGAATTCAGGTAGGACTCGCTTTTCTGTTGACGGTGTTACATGGCTTTGCTCCTAGCGATGATTTAGATGTTGCCACTGGTCGTATTCTGGGAGTCCTGCTGGGGAATGTGGTTATCTATGTTATTTTCACCCATCTCTGGCCGGTAGGCATTGTTGATTCGGTGCGTTCCAGTATCCGTAATAACTTAAAAGATTTATCAATCCTTTCTGAATTACCGCTACAGGCCCGAATGCAGGTGACCCTGCAAGCTGCCCGTATTGAACAGTCGATTGCGAAAACGATAGAATCGCTCCGGTTAGTCCCCTTTGAACCGAAACACTTACGTCCGTCAACAGATGAATATCAGCGGCTGACGAAAATATTACTGGAAATAGATGTCGCTTGTCGGGTGCTATTCTTGCCGATGGTGAGAGATGCGGCCGATAAAGAAAGGTTAAAAGCTTTATGTATCAATCAGTCGGTACTACCCGAGAAAGCGGATAATACTGGAGTGGCTGATGCTGAATTTCCGCCTGAACCCTTAGCTGCACAAGATGCCTTGAGGCGCAGTTTAACCAGACTTGAGGGACTTCTAAAATGAAGGAACCCATGGTGCATATGGATAAAAAAATAGCCACAAAGATGCTTCTGGCAATCACCATTGCTTCACTGCTCAGTGCTTGTGTGACTGACTCGGTAGAACGCGCGCCGGCGTCACCTTCGACGCCCTGGCAGCCTTCAGGACAAACAAGCCAGGCTTTGGCTGACTCTTTTTCAGTGCCTGAAAACAGGCAGATCCTTGATGGGCCTCTCACACCAAAGATTGAACAGAACCATGCTTATTCACTACCGGAACTGATTAATATTGCTCAGTTAGAAAACCCGGATACACGAATTGCCTGGCAACAAGCGCGTCAGGCTGCGTTAGCGGTAGGACTGAGTGAAACATTATTTTTGCCAATGATCTCAGCCAATGTTATCGGTGGCTATCAGCATACCCGTACACCGCTACCGGTAACGGTTCTCGGGCAAAATAACCTGGAAACAAATACCCATGCAGTGATCCCGGCGTTAGTGCTGCAGTGGCTGGTGTATGATTTTGGTCAGCGCAGAGCATTATTGAACGCTGCAGAGCAGGTATCCTTTGCTGCTAATATTGGTTTCAACGGTATACATCAAAAAATTATTTATGATGTCACTCGTACCTACTACCAATATGGCGCAGCCCAATCCCGCTATAAAAAAACTGAAGAAATGCTGCAGAACAGTAAAAATATTCTCGCCGCTGCAGAGGCAAAAAGACAGCAAGGTATTGGTACCTCACTGGAAGTGGCACAAGTTACCCAACTGGTTGCTCAGGCGGAGCTTAACCGAGTGGTTGCCCAAGGAGTACAACGGGATGCCAGACAGGCTCTACTGGCCTCTACAGGTTTACCCGCTACCTCGAAACTTGACGTCGATGCTCCTGAATATAAAGTGCCATCACTGCAGGTCATTCCGCCCAGCCAGAAGATGATAGAGCAGGCGTTGGCTCGTCGTCCGGATGTTCTGGCGAGCTATGCTTTGGCCCAGGCCGCTAAAGAGGGGATCACCGCCGCAGAAGCGAGCTATCTGCCGAAAATTGTTATGGCAGGCGGACTGGCTCACGCACGTACCAGCTTTGATATTCAGGGGTTGCCAACTATCGGGCCACAAACGTCATCCTCGAATATTCTACTGGGTATCAGTCTGCCTTTATATGACGGTGGAATGCGTGCGATACGCGTTCAGGAAGCACAGTCACGTGCAGCCAGCGCGCACGAAACCTTTAAGAAAACCCGGGAGATGGCAGCCCGTGAAATCGTGGTTTCTGGCGATGTACTGGAATCTGCCATGGCCTCTAACACCGCTGCAGTGAACCTGGTTAAAACCGCCCTGATTACTTATGACGCCGCTTTCGATGCCTACAAGCACGGCGTTGGTACGATTACGGTGGTGAATGAAGCGGCGAATAATTTATTGCTGGCCCAGCAACTTGAGATTGATGCCCGCACATCGGTGCTGGTTGCTGTCGCCAACCTGGCGTTTGTGATGGGGGAGATGACCCAGGCAGGCCGCTAAAAAAATACCAGACTGAATTTGTTGCTAAAAAAACGTTCAGTCTGGTCGTTATATATAACGTTAGCTATTGATACTCTTATATTCCCCTGCAATATAATAAGCCTGAATCCGTCCAGGGAGCCAGGCTATCTTCCCGCCCAATATTGATATATACCCGTCATACTTTGAGTTGCCCGGGTGTTACTTTTGCCCAGAGAGCCGAATCACATAGTCTATCTATGTTAATGCCTCTCTGAACTCAGAGGCTACAAGTAACTCAAATTATTTAGGGTCTAAACCTCAAAATAAAAATATCAAAATTAAAAATAAAACATCGTTTCATAATTAATTGAAATAATGTTTTAAAAATAATACTATTCATATCTATTGATAGTGATTTGTTGTTTTATTGTTAGAAGATATGGCGAATATCCGGTCTCTTCGCATCACAGATTAAGGCCTTAAAACAGAGGCCCACCAAAGGGAACTTTTATGATTCTGGATTCATTTTCTTTAGCGGGTAAGGTCGCGGTGGTTTCAGGTTGTAATACTGGCTTGGGCCAGGATATGGCTATTGGGCTGGCAGAAGCAGGTTGCGACATTGTCGGTCTGAACAGATCAGAACCCACAGAAACCATCGAGCGGGTGACGGCTCTGGGGCGTCGTTTTTTAAGTCTGAAGGCTGACCTGAGTCAGATTGATGGTATTCCTGCCCTATTAGATACCGCGGTCGCAGAATTTGGTCATATCGATATCCTGGTTAACAATGCCGGACTGATTCGTCGTCAGGATGCGATTGAATTCAGTGAACAAGACTGGGACGATGTGATGAATGTAAATATCAAATCTGTCTTCTTTATGTCTCAGGCTGCAGCGAAACATTTTATTGCTCAGGGAAGTGGCGGAAAAATTATTAATATCGCTTCTATGCTCTCTTTCCAGGGAGGTGTTCGCGTCCCTTCCTATACCGCGTCCAAGAGTGCCGTGATGGGGGTGACACGTCTGCTGGCAAATGAGTGGGCAAAACATGGTATCAATGTGAACGCGATTGCTCCGGGTTATATTGCCACGAACAATACTCAGCAACTGCGGGAAGATGAACAGCGTAGCGGTGAAATTCTCGATCGTATCCCTGCTGGTCGCTGGGGACAGCCGTCAGACTTTAAAGGACCGGTGGTCTTTCTTGCCTCTGCTGCCTCAGATTATGTTAACGGATATACTGTTGCTGTTGACGGTGGCTGGTTGTCTCGTTAAGGCTTAGGCGTTCTCAGATATTCTATCTCGTTACCCGTGCCTTTCTGATATCAGTAGACAGGCACGAATACATTTTATTTATCTCTTGATGTCGAGCATTACTCTGTTTTTTCCAGACGCAGTATTTATCCCAGTAAGTTATTTTATCTCTGAAAACATTGATTGTTTTTTAAAAAATAAACAGAAGGTGATCGCTATTTTGATTACTGGGTTGGGACGGAACAATAAAAAGCAGGCATAATTTCAATATCAGGAATAACAAATATTGCTGTTTCTTTTAATGGCAGCCACCTTTTTAGCCGCTGCCCGGGAGCGAGTTTTAGCCAAAGGCTCAAATCACTTTTCTAGGGGTTAAAGAAAGTCTTCACGTATCGGCGTAAAGGTATCTAAAAGAATACCCGCCTGGATACAGACACACCCATGCATAACATGGGGTTCTTTATACAGGGTATCGCCTGCGCTGACTCGGTGAGTTTCTTCGCCAATGGTAAATTCAAATTCCCCGGAAAGTACATAGGTTAGCTGTTCGTGAGGGTGATTATGCATCGGACCAATAGCACCAGCTAAAAAATGGACTTCGACGCCCATCATTTTTCCGCCATGAGCAAGAATACGACGACTGACACCAGCACCTAAATCAATCAGCGGGCAGTCTTTACTGAATGTAAACATGTTGCCTCCAAACAAAAATGAAACATTGTTTTAATCTTAGCATTTTAACGTGAAGAAAACTCTTGTAATAATCGTGTCAATATAATTGCAGACCTGATCATGCTTTGTTAGCCTCTGAACTTAGGAAAAAACCGCGTCATAATAAAGGTAGATATGATGAAAACAATCGGACTGTTAGGCGGTATGAGCTGGGAATCAACGGTTCCTTATTATCGGCTCATTAATCAAGGGATTAATAACCATTTAGGTGGCTTGCATTCGGCCAAAATTTTACTACATAGCATTGATTTTTATGAGATAGAATCCTGTCAGGCCAGTGGTGCATGGGATAAAGCGGGGGAGATACTAGCAGATGCGGCTCTGGGTCTGGAAAAAGCAGGTGCTGATGCTATTATGCTTTGTACTAATACCATGCATAAAATTGTGCCGTATATTGAAGCTCGCTGTTCATTACCCATTCTGCATATTGCCGATGCGACAGGCCAGGTTATCCGTAACGCTGGGTTAGGGCAAATTGCTCTGTTGGGTACTCGCTATACGATGGAGCAAGACTTCTATCGCGGGCGGCTGAAAGACTCTTTCGGTATCACCTCACTGATTCCTGATGAAACTCAACGTATGAAAATCAACCAGGTCATCTTTGATGAGCTGTGTCATGGCGTTATTCATCCAGCCTCAAAACGCTATTTTCAACAAATTATCAATGAATTACATGAGTTAGGAGCTGAAGGCGTTATTTTCGGTTGTACAGAAATAGGAATGTTGCTTGGTCAGAATGACTGCTTAATACCGGTTTTTGATACCACAGTCATTCATGCTCAGGAAGCAGTCGATTTTATGCTGAGTGAATAATAACGACGACTGTTTACCCATGTCGTAAGTTTCATGACAAATACAACTTGTGTTATAAACCTGTGAATGACATCACGTTTTAGCTACATTTTGTTTCTGGCGATTAAGAATGCTTGATAGCTAAAACATTAAGATCTTCATCCGGGCGGACAGGCATCAGGCTCCCGCTTTTTAGTTTACTGAAATCGGGAGTTTTCCATGCCTGTATCTTTACTGGCGTTGGCAATCAGCGCCTTTGCTATTGGCACCACTGAGTTTGTGATTATGGGCTTATTGCCCGAGGTTGCCGATAGTCTGAATATCTCTATCCCGACAGCCGGTTGGTTAATCAGTGGTTATGCATTAGGCGTGGCGATCGGTGCACCGATTATGGCGCTTCTCACCGCACGTCTCCCGCGAAAACTATCATTAACGCTACTGATGATTATTTTTATTGTCGGTAACGCATTGTGCGCTATTGCCTTGAATTATGAGTTCCTGATGTTGGCGCGCATTATTACGGCACTTTGCCATGGTGCCTTCTTTGGTATTGGTGCTGTGGTTGCCGCAAGCCTGGTACCGGAAGGACGTAAAGCCTCAGCAGTAGCATTGATGTTTACCGGTCTGACACTGGCTAATGTATTAGGTGTACCTTTAGGAACCGCTTTTGGTCAGCTTTATGGCTGGCGAGCGACCTTCTGGGGCGTTGGCGCGATAGGTATTGTGGCTTTTATCTGTCTGATGGTAAGTCTGCCGACACAAAAGAATGCTGAAACCACCGATATCAAAGCTGAAATTAAAGCACTAGCTAATAGCAAACTGTGGTTGTCTCTCAGTATGACGGTATTCTTTGCCGCGGCTATGTTTGCCTTGTTTAGCTATATTGCACCGATGTTGTTAGAAGTGACCGGCATCACCCCCAAAGGTGTAAGCTGGACACTTTTCCTGATTGGCGCAGGCCTGACCATTGGTAATATTTTAGGTGGTCGACTGGCTGACTGGCGAGTCTCATTCAGTCTGTTACTTAGCTTTAGCCTGATCGCCCTGTTTTCACTACTATTCCGCTGGACCAGCCACGATACCTGGCTGGCCGAAATCACGCTATTCTTATGGGCTGTCGCTACTTTTTCCACCGTACCGGCTTTGCAAATTAATGTGCTGGCTCACGGAAAAGATGCACCTAACCTGGTCTCGACCTTAAATATTGCCGCTTTTAATGTCGGAAATGCGCTCGGAGCCTGGGTAGGCGGAGTGGTGATCGGTGGCGGTTTTGGCCTGACTATTGTACCAGTCGCCGCTGCGGGCCTGGCGGTTATTGGTTTGATTATCTGCCTGGTTACCTTTAATGGCGCTGCAAGTCAGACACAGTCTGTCACCGAGTTGTAAATCAGCTATCAAATAGCGCATTTAGCGGAGTACTGCCCTGATGATGATTCCCAGCGCTCAGTATTCGCTAAATGCGTAAATAGGTACTTGAGGCGAGCTGAGGACAGATAAGTTACCTGTTGTTCAGCATAAAATCATGATTGCCTTTGACCTGCTATCGAAGTGGGTTACTGACGTAAAAATGGCAGTAATTCAGCCATCAGTTGCTCAGGACACTCTTCTGTTACAAAGTGACCACACTGACTGAGTATCGCCCCGCGCAGATTTACTGCCCTTCCTTCTAATGTCTGCCGTGGTGCATCACGCGTGGCGTGGTCGGCACCAATAGCCAGAACTGGCATCGTCAATTTTTTCTCAGCACGCTGTTTATTCTGCTGTATGGTCTGTGGAATCGCTCGATAATAAGCAAACCCTGCTCGCAGCCCACCAGGCGAGGAGTAAGCATCAATGTAGGTCTGAGTTGCTACTCTGTCACGTCGATAGGACCAGTTATCAAAGATAAAACTTAAATATTCTTTTTCTTTTCCCGCTGTTAGCATTTCCGGTAAATCAGGAACCTGATTGAACATAAAATGCCAGAGAAACATATTTTCATCAGGCTTAACAAAGATATTTGGTGCTGGTGCCAGCCCAGGAATAACGGCCTCAGTTAAAGCTATTTTATTAATCACCGCAGGGTAGTCACTCGCCATCGCATAACCAACCCACATACCAATATCATGGCCTACGACTGAATACTTAGCGTAGCCGAGTTGCTTCATCATCTCATATAAAGTTTTCGCGACCGCTCCAGTGTCATAGCCGTTATGCGGCCGATCGGAATAGCCCGTACCTGGAGGATCAACGGCTATTGCGGTAAAACCCTGTTCTGCCAGTGCCGTCATAATATAACGCCAGGTGTACCAAGTTTGTGGCCAGCCAGAGATAAGTAAAATCGGTTCTCCTGTACCGGCTGTAACATAGTGTATTTTCTTACCAGCAACGTTTAAATAGTGATGCTGAAAACCTTCTTCATGAACTTGCAAAGGTACAGGGGACGATGCCAGTTTGACTTGTTCTGCCGCCAATGGAGCGACACTGTGCAAAGCCAGTGTCATGGTAGTTACCAGTAATAACTTATTGAATATCGAGTTCATACGTAGCCCATAAAAAGAATAAATAAATGTTCAGGTATCACATCTGACGACTGACTTTGCTGCTTTTTCGCCAGCGATGACATTAATTATTTATCGATCGACAAATAATAGGTTAGAGAATTACCTTAAAGTTTGTCAATCGATAAAGAATAATTATTTGTCTTTCGACAAAGAAGTGATAGTCTTTTATCACTGTGAATGGAACGGAGAATGAGTTATGGCGGGCAGACCAAGAGAATTTGACAGGGAAGATGCCTTACACAAAGCGAAGACAATATTTTGGCAGCGTGGCTATGAAGGGACATCTCTGTCTGATCTGGTGGCAGCATTAGGTATTGCTTCGGCACGTATTTATGCCGCATTTGGCTCGAAAGAAAATCTTTTCCGTGAGGCGATAGCGCTCTATCTCGCTGAGGAAGGGGCTTTTGCAGATAAGGCGATGCGTGAGCCTGATACTCGTTTAGCCCTTGAACAACTTCTTACTCAGGCCGTTGAAACCTACACCCGACGCAACCAGCCTCACGGCTGCATGGTCGTTCTGTCTTTAACTAACTATAGCCGTGAGAATGAAAATATCATGTTCTGGCTGGCAGGCTATCGTCAGGCTCGTACGGCATCGGTAATCCAGCGTCTGAAGCAGGGCGTGGAGTCTGGCGAACTGCCAGAGAAAACCAATGTTCAGGCTCTGGGGGATTACTTTGCGACTCTGTTGCACGGCATCTCTGTTCAGGCCCGGGATGGGGTCAGTCGTAAGCATTTACTGGCAATGGTGCAGATAGCTATGGGTACTTTTGAGATGATTGTTGCATCACCAGACTTCGATTAATCGGATGTTTTCACTGTTCAGGAAAATGCTATGACATTCCCAACGCCTTTCACCAGCTTAGCATCCGATGAGTGGATATGTACCTGGCTATCAACTTCTCAGCCGACATCGGGAGAGGCTTTCCCTTTGACGCTGGAAATTCCCGATATTCTGCATGATCAGACTCTTCGGCAAACCTTGCGTATTAGCCTGGGTGGGCGAAAATTCCGTTTAGTTTTTTCTAATCGCTATGGCACACAGCCCATGGTGTTAGGGGAAAGCTCTCTTTCAGTACGGGATCAAGTGACACCAACAGACTCTGTCAGAATCACATTTAACGGGTATTCTGGAGTCACTATTCCTGCCGGACAGATCCTCTACAGCGATGAAATCTCACTGTATATTCCATCACTGTCTATTTTAAGTTTGCGGGTCTATCTACCAGAGCCGACTCCGGTAACGACATTTCACTGGGATGCTCGTCATTTCTCGGTGCTGGAGCCAGGTAATCAGGTACACAGAAAAGAGACTCAGCAAGGTTTAGCCATCAGCTCACGTTTGCTACTGGAAAGTGTCCTGGTTCAGCCGGAAAATACGAGTAAGAGTATCGTGGTGATTGGTGACTCTATGGTCGATGGCAATGGGGTCGCAATGGATACTTATAGGCGCTGGACCGACTCCCTGGCAGAGCGTTTTATTACCCGTAATATTGCTCTGGTTAATGCGGGGCAGTCAGGTTCCCGCTTGCTAAAGGAAGGTATTGGTATCAGCACGTTATCTCGCTTTGAACGTGATGTGCTGAGACAACCCGGCGTTACGGCCTGCATTGTACAAGTCGGATTAAATGATCTGGGATTAGCGGGTACTGCTCTTGATCCTGAAGGCCTGACACCTACAGCAGAGATGCTGATATCGGCTTATCGACAGCTTCTGGACAAAGCACGACAACACAATATTCGACTAACCGGGGTTACTCTGGTGCCATTACGTGGTGTGGATGAATACGGATTGGCCCATTTCTATCAGCCAGACAAAGAGACGATTCGTCAGCAGGTTAACCACTGGATGCGTACTAGTGGTGAATTTGATGCAGTTATCGATAGCGATATACTGGTGCGCCGTGCTGACTGCCACCAGCAGCTTGAACCGCAGTTTGATTCAGGTGATCACCTGCATCTTAATCATAAAGGACACCTGCTTATCGCTGAGGCGATTTCTCTTGAGGCTATTCTGGGCGAGAAGTCTTTACCCATCAAGTAACGCATTGAGAGGATCCTTGTACAAATGGTTATTCTGCTGCAAGTGTTTGCTAAATGCGTTTACCAGGGCTGAAGCCGGGCGGTGTAATGGGCGGATCAGGCTGACAGTGAACGGCACTATTTCACTGAAGCGTCGTACGACCAGGCCTCGGCCATGATAATCCAGTGCGGTCAGCGGATTAACAATCGATATCCCCATGCCCGCTTCAACCATGGCGCACACTGAGGCGGCACTATGAGTTTCAACGACCATGCGCCGCTTGACATTAAACTCCTGAAATAGTGAGTCCAGTAACTGACGATAGCTATCAGTAGGGGAAAGACTAATATAATTTTCAGCAGCAAAGTCCTGAGGAGTCAGTACCTTTTTGGTTGCTAAACGATGTCCGGCGGGCAGGACACAGACCTCGTTGAGTGTGAGCAAAGTCTGCCGCTCCGTTCCTGCTGGTGTCAGGGTATTTTCCGTTAACCCTAAATCATGACGCTGGGCGGAAAGCCACTCTTCAAGCAACGGTGACTCTTGGGGAATAATATTCAGACTTAAGTCGGGATAGCGTGCCAGAAAAGGCTGCAATAAGCGTGGCAAAAAAGACTGAGAAAAAACCGGTAAACAGGCGATAGAAAGCTCTCCCTGACGAAATTCGCGTAAGCTTTCCGCCGCATTCAAAATACGGTCAAGACCGTACCAGGAGCGTTGCACCTCTTCAAACAGTCGCAATCCTTGCACCGTGGGATGCAGGCGTCCGCGACTTCGCATAAACAACTGCAAATCAATAAGCTTTTCAAAACGAGCCAGTTCGCGACTGATGGTGGGTTGGGAGGTATGCAGCAGGGCGGCGGCTTCGGTCAGATTACCCGCCGTGACAACGGCACGGAATATTTCAATATGGCGTAGGGTGATGGTGGGCATCGTGCCTCCTTTGGTAAATTCTGCTGAATCACATAGACATCTCTGCTCATCGTCGACAAGCGATTCGAATTATTTAATGTATATCATATTTGAATAGACTCACGAGAAAACGATATTTTTTATCGTATATGAATTGTGGCGTAATACTGAAAATTATTATTTATCGGAGTTCACTATGCCTCGCTTGTTGACAGATACCACTACAGCACTGAATGCTCAGAATTTGCTGGCTTTATCAGCTGAATATGGTTGCCCGGTCTGGGCTTATGATGCGGATATTATTCGTCATCAAATCGAACAGTTACGTCAGTTCGATGTCATCCGATTTGCACAGAAAGCCTGTTCTAACATTCATATCCTGAAACTGATGCGCGAACAGGGCGTCAAAGTAGATTCCGTCTCCCAGGGGGAAATTGAACGCGCTCTGGCTGCAGGTTATCAGCCATCAGAGAATCCAGACGATATCGTCTTTACTGCTGATGTGATTGATGATGCGACTCTGGCGCTGGTGGCAGAGCATAAAATTGCCGTCAATATTGGTTCTGTCGATATGTTGCATCAACTCGGCGCAGCGTCACCAGGGCATCGGGTCTGGTTACGAATTAATCCAGGTTTTGGCCATGGTCATAGTCAGAAAACCAATACTGGCGGTGAGAACAGTAAACATGGTATCTGGCATACTGATTTGCCGCAGGCTTTAGAAGTGATGCAACGTTATCAGTTGCAGTTAGTTGGCATGCATATGCATATCGGTTCCGGGGTCGATTACGGCCATCTGGAGCAGGTTTGTGGTGCGATGGTGAGCCAGGTTATCGATTTTGGTCAGGATCTGGAAGCTATCTCTGCCGGTGGTGGATTGTCTATTCCTTACCATATGGGTGATGAAACTATTGATACCCAGCACTATTTTGGTTTGTGGAATGCCGCCCGGGAAGTCATCGCTTCCCATTTAGGTCATCCGGTAAAACTGGAAATTGAGCCAGGACGCTTCCTCGTTGCTGAAGCTGGTGTGCTGGTTGCTCAGGTACGGGCAGTAAAAGATATGGGTTCACGCCACTTTGTACTGATTGATGCCGGGTTTAATGACTTAATGCGTCCGTCAATGTATGGAAGTTATCACCATATCTCCGCACTACCACATGATGGCCGCTCCCTGGAATCTGCCGGATTGGTTGAAACTGTGGTTGCGGGGCCACTCTGTGAGTCTGGTGATGTGTTTACCCAACAAGAAGGCGGTAAAGTAGAAACTCGCCTGCTACCTGCGGTTGAAGTGGGTGACTATTTGGTATTGCATGATACAGGTGCTTATGGTGCTTCAATGTCTTCTAACTACAATACCCGTCCATTATTACCTGAGGTACTTTTTGATAACGGCCAGCCACGCTTGATCCGCCGCCGCCAGACTATCGCTGAATTACTGGCGCTGGAGATCCTGTAGCTGTCTGAATAACCGTTACACTTCATTTATCTGACCGGCAAAGATGACTTTGCTGGTCGTTAACTGCCAGTAATATAACGGTAAGATTTCATTTGAGGTTTATATGCAGATTATTCCATTATATCAGGCTCCGCATTATGCTAAACAGGTAACAGACTGGATATGGCAAGAGTTTGGCAGCCCCGACAGTCGGGATTTTTTTGCATCTATTGTAGCCTCAAGCCAGAAAGAAGATGCACTGCCTCTGACCTTTATTGCGCTTGAAGGCGATAGATTACTCGGTACCGTGGGGTTGTGGCGTTGTGATCTGATTAGTCGCCAGGATCTCTGGCCCTGGCTGGCAGCGCTCTATATTGATGAAAGTCAGCGAGGTAAGGGACTGGGCGGAAAACTGCAGAGCCATGTGATTAACTATGCGCATAAATGTGGTTTTGAAACGCTCTATCTCTATTCGGCTTGTAAAGACTATTACGAACGTTTTGGCTGGTGTTATATTGGGGATGGACTTGATTACCCGGCACAATCAGTCCATCTCTATCAACGACAGCTATAATACCCGTCATAATTCCATATCAATCTTCTATACATATCGAGTTAATTGTTATTTTTCTGTTGCCTTTGATATACCAGTAAGTCCAGTTCGGGGGCTTTCCCTGAAACGCGAGACAACATCGCATGGGCCTGTCCTCTATGATGGGTCTGATGATTGAACCAGTGAGCCAAAGCAGACCAGATGACCTGCTGCTTAAGCTCTGGCGCCGAAGCTCGTCGATAGGAAATAGTGCTATCTAAGTCGGCTTCCGACAATCCGAGGATAAAATCAACGATCTTTTCATCTTCTTCTTTCCGCGCCAGTCCTAAACCAGGAAAATCATTGTCGAACAGAATCTCATCCAGACGATACCCTGTTTCAGGTAATGCGTTTAACCGATGTCTCCATATTTTATCCGTCACGAGTAGGTGATTCAGCGTCGCCTCGATAGACCCAAAAAAAGCGCCACAATCTTTACGATAGGCATCTGAATCAATCTGTCCAACACAGGAATACAAACGTTCATTCGCCCACGCGTTGTAGCCTGCCAGAATGTTGAAATGTATTTTAAGTGAACTCATAATTTCATCCATAATCGCGAGCTTAGCAGGGCCCAAAGATATATACCTGTTACTTGCGATTGTTATTCATCTGTACTGAGTGACGACGAACCAGAGTTGGGCTGAACATATGGGTCACTTCTGGCAAGGTGGTATTTTCGGCCAGTGCAAGTGCCAGCTCAGCAGCCTGCGTCGCCATATTGACTATCGGATAACGGACTGTAGTCAGACGCGGGCGCGTATAGCGAGAGATTAAGATATCATCAAAGCCTATTAGTGAAATAGCATTCGGTACATCCTGACCATTATCGCTCAATACTCCCATTGCTCCGGCAGCCATCGAATCGTTATAACAGGCGATAGCAGTAAAGTTTTTACCATGGCTTAACAGTTCGGTCATTGCCTGTTCACCCCCGCTTTCATCTGGCTCACCGAAGGTTATCAGGCGATCATCCGGGGTGATATTATGTTCGTGTAAGGCGTCAAGATATCCTTGTAACCGGTCTTCGGCGTCAGAAATTTTATGATTAGAACAGAGATAGCCTATTTGACTATGTCCCTGTTGAATCAGATGACGTGTGGCAAGCCAGGCACCATAACGGTTATCGAGCGCGATACAACGCTGTTCAAATCCTGGAAGGATACGGTTAATCAGTACCATTCCTGGTATTTGTTCCATTAATGGTATCAATCGAGCATCAGGCGTTTTCTTGGCATGAACGACCAGTGCAGCACAGCGATGGCGCATTAGCTGTTCAATTGCCTGGATCTCTTTTTGTTCATTATGATAGCCATTACCAATCAGTAAGAAGTTACCACTGTGGTAGGAGACTTGTTCTACCGCCTTAACCATTGCGCCAAAAAAGGGATCTGAGACATCACCGACGACCAGGCCTATTGTTTTGGTATTTTGCTGCGCTAAAGCACGGGCGTTGGCATTAGGATGATAGTTAAGGGTTTCCATTGCGCTATTAACTGCTTCGCGGGAAGCGGCACTGGCTTTTGGTGAATCATTAATTACACGGGAAACCGTGGCGACGGAGACTCCAGCAAGTAGCGCTACATCCTTAATTGTCGCCATGAAGCACCTTTTTTATCCGTGAGAGAGTTTATCGAGGCTCAGTGTTGCGGAAATTACCCCTTACTTCAAGGAACTCACCATTACGCTGCTTGATAATTCACAGAATTAAGATGAAAAAATAAAGGCGAGTTCAATAATTAGTCGCTTTTTGTTTATTTTTTAGCATCTCGTCAAGAATATATTGCAGGGCAAATCTTTGCTTACATTTTGCAGTCTACTGTTGCTATTTACCCATAGATGAAGTCAGTACCCCGCTGTTACAGTCTAAATCCCAGAGGTATTGATTGGTGAGAATTCTTGATACTCTCAATAGAGTACAGTTCATTTGCACCAGCCTGCGTAGATGCGCAGGCTTTTTTTTGCCTAAAAACACCTGCTATTGACGGCTGTTAAGTCTACTGAATTTTAATTCCAGGCTTATGGTTTTCTGATGTTCTGGCACGCGACAGAGCATCCCAGACTCCCCCATATCACGCTATACCCGTCATACATCAAGCTGCCTGTGTGTTACCTTCGTCCATAGGTTCGAATCATATAGTTTATCTCTGTTTATCAATTCGGCTTCCCTCGGTACCGGCAGGATTAAATATTTTCAACGTCTGTGATGATATTCTTCTTATTTTCATCTGTCCCTTTTTGGGTGGCATAAAAACTGGTGTATTCTGTGGGCTGAACGCTATTACTGACTAACGATAATAAAGGGAGTTTTCATGCTGTTTACGTTTTTGCGTGCTGTATTTCGTGTACTTTTTCGGGTACGCCTCTATGGCGACACGCAAAGTCTTAAACAGTCACGCGTACTGATTGTACCTAACCATGTTTCGTTTATTGATGGCATTTTGCTGGCACTCTTTTTACCGATACGCCCAGTGTTTGCTGTGTACTCATCGATTACTGAAAAATGGTATATGCGTTGGTTGAAATCAATTATTGATTTTGTCCCGTTAGATCCGACTCGCCCCCTGGCTATCAAACATCTGGTACGTCTGGTTGAGCAAGGCCGTCCAGTAGTCATTTTTCCGGAAGGTCGTATTTCAGTGAGTGGCTCACTGATGAAAATCTATGATGGCGCCGGGTTTGTTGCGGCTAAATCAAAAGCAGTCGTTGTTCCTGTCAGAATTGACGGCGCTGAACTGACCTTTTTTAGTCGCCTGAAAGGGCTGGTTAAGCAACGCCTGTTTCCACGAATTACTTTACATGTCTTACCTCCGACAACGCTTGCGATGCCGGAAGCTCGCCGCCCCCGTGAACGACGGAAAATTGCTGGAGAAATGCTGCATCAGATAATGATGGAGGCTCGTATGGCGGTGCGGCCACGGGAAACATTGTTTGAGGCTTTGCTGGCGGCTAAGGATCGTTTTGGTGCGGGCAAACAATGTATTGAAGATATTAATTTTAAACCCGACACCTATCGCTCCCTACTGAAGAAGAGTCTCTCTGTTGGCCGTATTCTGGATAAATACAGCAAGCCCGGTGAAAGTATCGGGCTGATGCTTCCGAATGCGGCTATCAGTGCTGCGGTTATCTTTGGAGCTTCATTACGCGGCCGCGTCCCGGCGATGATGAACTACAGTGCGGGTATTAAAGGCTTGACCAGTGCGATTACTGCCGCACAGATTAAGACGGTATTTACCTCGCGACAGTTCCTCGATAAGGGTAAGTTGTGGCACTTGCCTGAACAATTAACCCAGGTTCGCTGGATCTTCTTAGAAGACTTAAAATCTACCGTCACCACAGGCGATAAATTATGGATTCTGGCTCACCTGTTGGTGCCTCGCCTGGCGCAAGTTAAACAGCAACCTGAACAAGCCGCTATTATTCTGTTTACTTCGGGTTCGGAAGGACACCCGAAAGGGGTGGTACATAGCCATAAAAGCCTACTGGCGAATGTGGAACAAATTCGCACCATTGCTGATTTTACCGCCGACGATCGCTTTATGTCTGCGTTGCCACTGTTCCATTCATTCGGCCTGACAGTCGGATTATTTACTCCATTGTTTACTGGGGCACAAGTCTTCCTCTATCCAAGTCCGCTGCATTATCGTGTGGTGCCAGAGCTGATTTACGATCGTAACTGTACCGTGATGTTTGGTACCTCCACCTTCCTCGGTCACTACGCTCGTTTTGCCAGTCCATATGATTTTTTCCGCATTCGTTATGTTGTTGCTGGAGCGGAGAAACTACAGGAAAGTACTCGCCAGCTGTGGCAGGAAAAATTTGGTTTGCGTGTTCTTGAGGGATATGGCGTCACTGAGTGCGCGCCAGTGGTCTCGATTAACGTGCCAATGGCATCCAAAACAGGAACTGTCGGACGTATTCTTCCCGCGATGGATGCCCGTTTAATGGCAGTGCCAGGCATTGAAGAGGGGGGGCGGCTCCAGTTAAAAGGGCCAAACATTATGAATGGCTATCTGCGAGTTGAAAATCCAGGCGTACTTGAAGTTCCTGCGGCAGAAAATGCTGACGGGGAACTGGAAAATGGCTGGTACGATACTGGGGATATCGTCACCTTTGATTCACAGGGCTACTGTATTATCCAGGGACGCGCTAAACGTTTTGCAAAAATCGCAGGCGAGATGGTATCGCTGGAAATGGTTGAACAGATGGCTATCGGTGTATCACCTGAAAAACTCCATGCAACAGTGGTACGTCAGGACGCAGCAAAAGGGGAGGCTTTGGTACTCTTTACCAGCGATGCCGAATTAAAACGCGACAGTTTACTGAGTTATGCCCGGGCAAAAGGTATTCCAGAACTGGCTGTACCGCGTGATATTCGCTTTTTGAAACAGCTCCCGGTTTTAGGCAGTGGCAAGCCTGATTTTATGACACTGAAAGCACAACTTGATGAGGCAGAGAATCCACATGGCTGAATCGACAATAAAGGATAGCTCGCTTTGTTCCCGCGGCATGATGGCGGTTACTGGAGCGCAGTTTCTTTCGGCATTTGGTGATAATGCGCTACTTTTTGTGACCCTTGCGGTACTGAAGCAACAATTTTATCCTGACTGGAGCCAGCCGATATTACAGATGGTATTTGTCGGTGCCTATATTGTCTTTGCGCCTTTTGTCGGTCAAGTTGCTGATAGTTTTGCTAAAGGGCGAGTGATGATGATGGCTAACAGCCTGAAATTACTCGGCGCGGCCTGTATCTGTTTTGGGCTGGATCCCTTTATTGGCTATACCCTCGTTGGGGTTGGTGCAGCCACTTATTCTCCGGCGAAGTACGGTATTCTGGGCGAACTCACTACGGGTCCTAACCTGGTCAAAGCCAATGGACTGATGGAGGCATCGACGATTGTCGCGATTCTGTTAGGGTCTGTTGCTGGTGGCATACTGGCGGATTTAAATCTGTTCGCGGCTTTACTGGTGTGCGTGGTGGTTTACGCAGCAGCAGTGGTCGCCAATCTGTTTATTCCTAAACTTGCCCCGGCGCGTTCTGGCGAGTCCTGGCATCTTCTTGCTATGTATCGCCATTTTGTCAGTGCTTGCCGCACACTGTGGCAGAATCCAGAAACACGCCTCACCTTAGTCGGCACCAGTTTGTTCTGGGGAGCTGGGGTTACCTTACGCTTTCTATTAGTGCTATGGGTTCCTGTAGCGCTCGGTATTACCGATAACGCCACGCCAACCTATCTGAATGCGATGGTTGCGGTCGGAATTGTGGTCGGTGCTGGATTAGCGGCGAAACTGGTGACACTTAAGACTGTCGCCCGCTGTATGCCTGCTGGTATTCTGTTGGGTATTGGGGTTCTTTTCTTTGCGATACAACAGTCATTACTTCCAGCCTATCTGCTGCTGACGTTGATTGGTATTTGCGGTGGATTCTTTGTTGTTCCACTCAATGCCTTGTTGCAAGAGAAAGGAAAAGAAACTGTAGGTGCGGGTCATGCTATCGCTGTTCAGAACCTGGGGGAAAATACTGCCATGTTACTGATGCTTGGACTCTATTCACTGGCAGTGAAAGTCGGTTTACCAGTGGTAGGAATAGGCATTGGATTTGGTGCTATTTTTGCACTCGCGATTGCGGCATTATGGATCTGGCAACACAATCAGAAAAAACGTTCTGTCCGTCCATAAGAGTCTCACAGACTACCCATTAAACGGGTAGTCTGTTTGCTACGATTTAAGGTGCGGGGTAGGTATATACACGATGTACCGCATCAAGTTCTTTCAGTACATCCTCACTCAATTCAAGATGCAAACTGCCAATATTACTCTTCAGTTGCTCCAGGGTGGTTGCGCCCAAGAGCGTACTGGCAACAAAGGGTTGGCGACGGACAAAAGCGAGAGCCATTTGCGCCGGATCGAGATTATGATGTCTGGCGATATCGACATAAGCAGCTACGGCTTTTTGTGACTGCTCGCCGTTATAACGGGTAAAACGACTAAATAACGTATGACGTGCGCCAGCAGGCTGGGCACCATTAAGATACTTACCACTGAGAGTCCCAAATGCCAGGCAGGAATAGGCCAGCAGTTCTACGCCTTCATGTTGAGTTATTTCGGACAAACCCACTTCAAAGCTTCTATTCAATAAACTGTAAGGGTTTTGGATGGTAACTATTCGCGGTAAATCGTGTTTTTCTGCCAGTTTCAGATAACGCATCACGCCGAATGGAGTCTCATTGGAGACACCAATGTAGCGAATTTTCCCTGCTCGTTGTAATTCCGTCAGTGCTTCCAGAGTTTCCAGGATCGTCACTGGAATGGTGGTGGTGTCCGACCAGGTGTAGCCGAGCTGGCCAAAACAGTTGGTCGGCCTTTGAGGCCAGTGAACCTGATAGAGATCAAGATAATCTGTTTGTAAACGCTTCAGGCTGGCATCGAGTGCCTGACGAATATTTTTACGGTCAAGGATCTGATGAGGGCGGATCCCTGAATCGACATTCCGTGGTGGACCGCTGACTTTTGAAGCAATAACCAGTTTTTCTCTGTTGCCTCGTGCCTTTAGCCAATTACCGACGTAAGTTTCAGTTAGCCCCTGGGTTTCTGGCCGAGGAGGAACTGGATACATCTCTGCGACATCAATTAAATTAATGCCCTGGCTGACGGCATAGTCGAGTTGCTGATGAGCATCTGCTTCGCTATTTTGCTCTCCAAATGTCATGGTGCCCAGTCCCAAAGTACTTATTTCAAGTGAGCTCCAGGGAATACGATGATAGTGCATAGTGAGCTTCCTTAATGGTTGTACAGTCGGGAAAAATCCCTAACTAAGACTTATAACATGGCAGAGGCGAACGAAAAGATAAAGACTCACCAGTATTGATAGGTGTACTTGTAAGTAATGTGATGGATGTCCCTCCCTCTGTGTAAGTTTTGCCATACTTATACTGAGCGATTTTATTCACAGAGGTACTGCACCATGAACGAGATTAAAGTTATCGGTATCGATCTGGCAAAATCTGTTTTTCAGATTTGCGTCTGGATGAGTGACGGGAACATTGCATCTAATCGTAAGGTTTTCTTGGCTAAATTGCTGGATACCATCCGTCAATTCCTGCCGGTTCGATGATTGCAATGGAGGCTTGTGTTACGTTGAGAAGCCTTGGACGCGGTTTTCTATTGCACTGCTGTGCAGTGTATTTGGAACCTATCGTAGCCGTTTTAAATACTGGTGACAGCCAAAGAAAGAAGCTAGATGCCACGCAAGTGACATTACTGAGTCTTGTGAGTGCGGTTTATCGTGAAAGTTATGGCTCAGTAGGGGCGCATAGTATTGTGGTGATGATCACCACGAAAAGAATAAAACTAAGCCGATGGCGGGCAGTAAAGTTAATGGAAGAACTAAACATTATCAGCTGTCTGCAACCATGGCTTCGTTATAAGAAGGCGTTTAAGGAAAATATTGAGATCCCCATTATCTGGACTACCAGCTTACTGTTACTTAACTTAATCGGGCCTGGCGCGATTAAGTTAAGTATATTTGGGCAAATCGTCACTGGGCTTATTTAGTCGTTGTGTTTGACCTGTTTTCCCGTAAACCGATTGCCTGGGCAATGTCATTTTCTCCCGATTCAGCCCTGACAAGTAAACTCCTGTCTATGGCCTGGGAAGCACGCAGACTCCGAGTCACTGGCTGGAGCCTGCTCTCAGAGATTGCTTACCTTAAAGCCTGACTGCAACTTGAGTATGGCGAGCATATGATTAGCGTTTGATGATCTGTGAAATTTCTTGGCGGTCGATTTGAATTTCATTGCCTTCAGGTGAGCGATAACTCACCAATCCGGTCTCATCGTCCACCTTCGGTTTGCCTTCAGTCATGATCATACGGCCATCTTTAGTGGCCATCACATAATCACTACTACAGCCTGAAACGGCAAATGCCAGACCAATGGCTGAGATTGCTACTGCCCATTTTGTCATTTTTAAGCCTCTTTCCGGAATGAACTGTCTATAACTCTAGTAGTAATGGAATAAGGCGAGTAAGAAAAGCAGTTAATTCTGATTCTGGCAATAAGTGATGCCATTTTGGTGAAAAATTGATGAAAATAGACAAATTAACGCGTTAATAGCTGAAATGTCTGGCCAGTAATGCGGCAGTAAAGTTCTTTTTCAGATAAAAACCACGGGGTAGGGTCAGAATAGACGAGCCATCAATACCAATAGCTTCGGTTAGTGCGCGACTGTTTGCGGCTTTAGGACGTAGTTGTAATACTTCACCATGACGGGCGGTTATGTGCTCAATATGTCCAAGGACAATCAAATCCATCAGTTCCTCAAAATCCAGTCGCAACTGTTCTTCTTCTGCTGCATCAGGACTCCATAATAGAGGCGAACCTACATGTCTCTCCTTGAGCGGAATATGGCGTTCGCCTTCTACGGGTATCCATAAGACACACTTTAGTTTGTGCTTTACATGACTGGTTTCCCAAGTGACGCCACTATTACCCGTGAGTGGAGCGACGCAAACAAAAGTAGTTTCCAGTGGACGCCCCATCGCGTCAACCGGAATCGTTTTGAGCTCAATCCCCAGGTCAGCAAAATCTTGCTCAGGTTTACTGCCTGCGCTTGCCCCTAGCCACAATTCCAGCAATCCTCCTACCCAGCCTTTATCACGCTTAAGATCATTGGGAATAGCAATACCAGCGAGGGCTGCCAGTTCACCTAATGTATAGCCGGCAATAGACTGTGCCTGATTGAGTAAGGCACTTTTACTGTCGGGTGGCGAGGTAAAGGGCTGTATTGATACCATCATGGATGCAACTCTTCTGGTTAAAAAATGAGCGTAAGTTATTCACAATAGACAGAGTATAAAACACGATCTATATATTTATGACAACATAATGATTTATAGAATCTTTTTTATTAGTTTTAATCTATGGCATGATGAGAAAAAAACCTTTTCCCAATCTGGTCACTGGCAATGAACAGGATCTTACCCCTAGTTATCCACAGAAAAATGGGATAACTAGTAAAATGGCTGACTACTGGTTCCATTTACAGCCTTGACGGGGGGATAAAATACAAGATCTCAGCGATTCCTGACTAACTTGTTTGCACAAACTGTGGATAAAAACAACGTTGTACGATCTTTCATCAGCTTACGATGGTGCTGTGTGATCAATGTCACTATGTTGGTTTTTTAATGCAGTTTTTTATTTTTATATCATTGATTTTTAGCCATTTAATTTTTTCAAAAACCGCTGTGATTTTAAGCTTATTTAAAGTTGTCCCTATGTAATTCTGTGGTTCTGCACAGTTATATCCACAGAAAAAGTGAATAAAACCGGATGAGGCAGGTTACCCCTGTATATAACCCTGCATTTTTTTGTGAGTTATTCAAATGTTATTCTATTTGTAGCATGTTTATAGAGTGGTTTACCGCCTGACACTTGTATGAAACAATCGTCATAATCTAAGTTTGTTTTGAGGTAGTCCGGTGATCGATGATGATGGCTACCGCCCAAACGTTGGGATCGTAATATGTAATCGGCAAGGACAGGTAATGTGGGCTCGTCGTTTCGGTCAGCACTCCTGGCAATTTCCGCAGGGTGGTATTAATCCCGGCGAGTCAGCTGAACAGGCAATGTACAGGGAGCTTTTCGAAGAGGTTGGTTTACAACGAAAAGATGTGCGCATTCTTGCTTCTACCCGAAATTGGTTGCGTTACAAATTACCCAAACGTTTGGTGCGTTGGGACACAAAGCCGGTTTGTATCGGCCAGAAACAAAAATGGTTTCTTTTGCAGTTGGTGGGCAATGACGCTGCTATTAATATGCAAACCAGTAGTACACCTGAGTTTGATGGGTGGCGCTGGGTGAGTTATTGGTATCCGGTGCGACAGGTCGTTTCATTTAAACGCGATGTTTATCGGCGGGTGATGAAGGAGTTTTCCAGTCTTGTGATGCCACTGCAGGAAGTGACTCCACCACGTAATAATGCGCCTGTATGGCGACGAAAAAGAGGTTAAGTCACGCCAAAGATGCTAACTCGTTTGCGAGAAATCGTCGAAAAGGTTGCCAGTGCTCCGCGCCTCAATGAGGCGCTGGACATTCTGGTGACTGAAATCTGCGAAGCCATGGACACCGAAGTATGTTCAGTTTACTTAGCCGATAACGACAGACGCTGCTTTTATTTGATGGCCACTCGTGGTTTAAAAAAACCTCGTGGTCGCTCAGTTACGCTGGCATTTGATGAGGGAATTGTTGGCCTGGTTGGGCGACTTGCTGAGCCTATCAACCTGGCTGATGCCCAAAAGCACCCTAGTTTTAAATATATTCCTGCCGTCAAAGAAGAACATTTCCGTGCTTTTCTTGGTGTCCCGGTTATCCAGCGTCGACAATTACTGGGTGTACTGGTAGTACAGCAGCGTGAACTGCGCCAGTATGATGAAAGTGAAGAGTCGTTTCTGGTTACACTTGCGACCCAAGTCGCCGCTATTTTATCCCAGTCTCAGCTAACAGCCCTGTTCAGGCAGTATCGGCACACACGTATTCGTGCGCTACCGGCCTCGCCTGGTGTGGCAATTGCTGAAGGTTGGGTCGATGCCACACTGCCACTGATTGAGCAGGTCTCTGAAGCCTCGACGCTGGATATTGTTGCTGAACGCGAACGTCTGATGACGGCATTAGAAGAATCGGCTGCAGAATTTCGGCGTTACAGTAAGCGTTTCTCCGCCGGGGCACAGAAAGAAACCGCCGCTATCTTTGATCTGTACTCTCACTTACTCAGTGACACCCGGTTGCGGCGTGAACTGTTTGAAGAAGTCGACAGGGGTTCTGTCGCCGAATGGGCGGTGAAAAAGGTCATTGAAAAGTTTGCTGCCCAGTTCGCCAGTCTGTCGGACAGTTATTTAAAAGAACGTTCTGGGGATTTAAGGGCTTTGGGACAACGCGTGTTGTTTCACCTCGACGATACCATTCAAAGTCCCAGTACTTGGCCTGAGCGCTTTGTTCTGGTGGCAGACGAACTTTCAGCGACGGCACTGGCTGAACTGCCGCAAAATCGCCTCGCAGGAATTGTGGTACGCGATGGTGCGGTGAATTCTCACGCCGCTATTATGGTGCGGGCACTAGGCATTCCCACGGTCACCGGTGCAGATATTCAGCCCTCGGTATTACATCGCCGTATGCTGATTGTTGATGGTTATCGTGGCGAATTGCTGGTTGAACCGGAACGAGTACTGTTAAAAGAGTACCAGCGCCTGGTGAGTGAGGAGAATGAACTCAGTCGTAAGGTGGAAGATAAAGCTGATGAGCCGGGTCAGTTGAAAAGTGGGGAACGGGTTCTGGTCATGCTCAATGCAGGCTTAAGCCCTGAACATGAAGGTAAGCTGGGTCGACGTATTGACGGTATCGGGCTGTATCGTACCGAAATTCCGTTTATGTTGCAGAGTGGTTTTCCTTCCGAAGAGGAACAGATTGCCCAGTACCAAGGTATGTTACAGCTGTTTAATGATAAGCCCGTTACCTTACGTACTCTGGATGTGGGTGCCGATAAACCACTCCCTTACATGCCTATTATTGAAGAGAATCCCTCGCTTGGCTGGCGTGGGATACGCATTACACTTGATCAGCCTGAGATCTTTTTAATTCAGGTACGCGCGATGCTGCGTGCCAATGCGGCCACCAGTAACCTCAGTATTCTTTTACCGATGATAACCAGCATCGAAGAGTTAGATGAAGCGCGTAAACTTATTCAGCGAGCCGAGAGTGAAGTTGAAGCCTCTTTGGGTTATGAGCTACCTGAATTACGTTTAGGGGTGATGGTTGAAGTACCCTCCATGCTGTTTATGTTTAAACATCTGGCTAGCCGGGTTGATTTTATCTCGGTAGGAACGAACGATCTGACTCAATATTTACTGGCGGTAGACAGAAATAACACCCGGGTGGCAAGTCTCTACGATAGCCTGCATCCAGCCGTGCTGAGTGCATTAGACATGATTGCGAAGGAAACTAAACACTACGGTATTGATCTTGCCTTATGTGGTGAAATGGCGGGTGATCCACAGTGTGTTGCTCTGCTTGTCGGATTAGGCTATCGGCACTTATCCATGAATGGTCGCTCAGTGGCGCGGGTTAAATATTTGCTACGCCATATTGAAAGAGAAGGCGCTGAAGCTTTGGCTCGTGCGAGTATTAAAGCTCAGACAGCAGCTGAAGTACGCCAGCAGGTGACTGAATTTATGGAAAAAAGAGGGATGGGTGGACTTATTCGCGGTGGTCGTTAATTCCGGTAACCGGGCTGATAACAAAAAAAGCATTACACATCTTTTACAACTTCGTTAATCAATCACTTCCAGCCTTTATGCTATGATGCGCTGCTTTCGGAGCGCATTCTTTGTAATGCGTATTTGTAATCCCATCATTCACTTATGGTGGTGTAACAATGGTTTGTGGTGAAAGATGAACAGTGGCTATCTGCGTTTCCCTGAATTTGACCCAGTACTTTTTTCCATTGGGCCTATTTCCTTGCACTGGTACGGCATGATGTACCTTATCGGCTTTGTCTTTGCTATGTGGCTTGCCGGCCGTCGTGCCAGCCGCCCAGGTAGCGGATGGACAAAAAATGAAGTCGAAAATTTACTCTATGCAGGCTTTGTTGGTGTATTCGTTGGCGGACGACTAGGGTATGTATTTTTCTACAATTTCCCTGTTTTTCTTGCCGACCCGCTCTATTTATTCAAAGTGTGGGATGGAGGAATGTCCTTCCACGGCGGGCTTATCGGTGTCATCTGCGTCTTGATTATTTACGCTCGTCGAACCAAACGCTCTTTTTTCCAGGTGTCTGACTTTATTGCTCCGCTGATCCCTTTCGGGCTAGGCGCCGGACGTCTGGGTAATTTTATCAACGGTGAACTTTGGGGTCGTGTTGACCCAAGCTTTAAATGGGCGATGTTATTCCCGGAGTCGCGTAGAGAAGATATTGCCCTGCTGGCCAGCCATCCTGAATGGCAATCCTTATTTAATCAATATGGTGGCCTGCCCCGCCATCCTTCACAGCTCTATCAGTTGTTACTGGAGGGCGTAGTACTATTCATTATTCTGAATGTCTTCGTTCGCAAGTCTCGTCCTGTGGGTGCAGTATCCGGCCTGTTCTTAATCGGCTATGGTGCTTTCCGTATCATTTCTGAATTCTTCCGTCAGCCTGATGCTCAGTTTACCGGAGCCTGGGTACAATATATCAGCATGGGACAGATCCTCTCGATTCCAATGGTTGTGGCGGGTATTATCATGATGATTTGGGCTTATCGCCGCCACCCACAACCGCAGCTATCCTGAGGTGATATGAAACAGTATCTTGATTTGATGAAGAAGGTGCTTGAAGAAGGCACACCCAAAGATGACCGTACCGGAACCGGGACCCTGTCTATTTTTGGCCATCAAATGCGCTTTAATCTGCAGGAAGGTTTTCCTTTAGTCACCACTAAAAAATGTCACTTGCGCTCGATTATTCATGAGTTGCTGTGGTTTTTAAAAGGCGATACCAATGTCGCTTATCTGCATGAAAACAATGTGACGATTTGGGATGAGTGGGCGGATGAACACGGCGATTTAGGTCCGGTATACGGTAAGCAATGGCGTTCATGGACGGCCCCGGATGGTCGACATATTGATCAGCTGACAACGGTATTACAGCAACTGAAAAATGACCCGGACTCCAGACGCATTATTGTTTCCGCATGGAACGTAGGCGAACTGGATCAGATGGCATTAGCGCCTTGCCATGCCTTTTTCCAGTTCTATGTCGCGGATGGCAAGCTGTCCTGCCAGCTTTATCAGCGTTCATGCGATGTCTTCCTCGGGCTGCCGTTTAACATCGCCAGCTATGCGTTATTGGTTCATATGATGGCACAGCAGTGTGATCTGGAAGTGGGCGACTTTGTCTGGACTGGAGGAGACACCCATTTATATCTCAATCACCTTGAACAGACACGTCTGCAACTGACGCGTGAGCCGCGTTCGCTACCGCGACTGGTTATCAAACGTAAACCTGAATCGTTGTTTGATTATCGTTTTGAAGATTTTGAAATTACCGGTTACGACCCACATCCTGTTATCAAAGCACCGATAGCTATTTAAGCGGTTGATACTCTAAAAAGCGGTACCCACCTCTGGAACCCCATAAGCGCATAGCTGCTTATGGGGTTTTTGTTTCGAGCATGCTTACAGTTGCTGTGAAATCTTCTACAACGACGTTAATTTCTCTCGATGATGCTCTGAGTCTACAGTCTGACTGCTGGTCAACTTCCTGACCGCGGGCATACTGATGTCATGAACAAGAAAACACAAGGTTTTAGCCTGATAGAACTGATGGTTGCCATCATGATGATCGCCATTCTGAGTTACGGAGCTATCTATGGTTTTCAGCAATGGCAGCAACATCAGCGACTCTGGCAAACCACACACCAGCTTAGTCAGTTTCTTTACCATTTACGCAGTGATGCTAACGGGGTTAATCGTGACCATGTCCTGACGTTCTGGCAGCAACATGACACATGGTGTCTTACCAGTCAGCTGTATACCGATAAACCTTGTATGACAACGAGTCAGTGGCAATTTATTCCGCACTTTAAGGATATATCTATGGCCGAAATGACCCATGGACTGGGGTTTTATGGGGTTATGAATACAGCAAAGCCAGGGCATATTATTTTAAGCAATGCTGCAGGGCAGCGGAAAATTATTATTTCCGTCTGGGGGCGTATCCGTACTTGCTCCCTGACGGATAATGCGCAATGCAAATAAGACAACAGGGTTTCACACTGATTGAAGTGTTGGTGGCATTAGCGCTTAGCGGTGTACTGCTGCTGGGAACAATGCGTCTTTTCCCCGCTCTGCAACGAAATGTTCTGCGTGAATATCAGTTTACTAGTGCCCGCGAATCGGTGTGGGAGCTGGCATATCGCATCGGTAAACATCTTCAGCGTGCAGGTTACTGTCGCGGAGTCTGTACGGCTCCAGCCCTGCAAATAGAACAGGGCGGTAGTCGAGTACTGATTCAGTGGCAAACACCCGATCCTCGCTATACAGATGGCTTTGAATACCAACGTATAGGCTACCGACTGCATCAGGGGGAGCTGCAAATACTGAAAGGGATGAAAGAATTTACTGGTGAGTTGTGGGAAAAAATCACCGATCCCGGGTTAGTTACGCTAATGCATTTTTCTGTTACCCAGCTATCGCGTAGTGGTGGACCACCGTTACTGGTTATTAATCTGGTCGCCAGGCAAAAACAGACTTCGTCATTGATTCGAGTGCGGCATATCGTCAGAGGAGAAAACTTATGGATGGATCCCGAGAAGCCGGAAATAGCTCAATATTAATGGTACTGATGCTATTGCTATCAGGATTGATGATGCTGACTGGACTGTCATCCCATCTGGCCGCCCAGCGTCAGTGGGGAATGAAAGAGGTCAGTTCGATAGTCCGTTATGCCGGAGCACAATCTGCACTGGCATGGGGAGAAGAACTGCAATGGTCACCGCAAGAGTACTGGCAATGCCAGACTGAGGTATCCTCTGCACTGCGTGCTTGTTTGTATCAAACCGAGGATGACGAGGCATTACTGGCTGGATTTTTAGCAAACGATAATTTCGCTGAAAGGCGCGTTTTTTGGCGTTGGGGGCGGTTAAAAAAAGGTAAATTTATCGCTAGCGCGCATGGATGGCTGGATTATTGCCCTTTAAGCGATAAAACACGCTGTAATCTGGCATCATAACCGTGCGACAACGAGGTTTTAGCCTACCCGAAGTGCTGTGTGCGCTAGCGCTATTTGCGATGGTGATGATTTTATTATTGAATTATCACCGTGGGCTACAGCAAGGCTCTGACGCACAATGGCAGGCCCGACAAGTCTGGCGTTACGCGCTTGAGCAAACCGAATTTGAATCACCCTCTTTACCGGACGGGTGGTCAGTGAAAAAACAGCAGCTATCCTGTGGAAGGTGCCTCTGTGTCAGTGTCACGATAACCAGCCCTCAAGGACGCTTGGGGCAGTTATCAAAACGGATTTGTCCGTTCCCTAAATCTAATCAGGAGTAGCGATTTCATGTTGCGTGTCTACCATTCCAACCGCCTGGATGTGCTTGAAGAAATTATGGAGTTCATTGTTGAACGCCAGCCACTGACAGATGTCCTGGATCCTGAGGTAGTACTGGTTCAGAGCACCGGTATGGCGCAATGGCTACAAATGACGCTGGCACAAAAGTTTGGTATCGCGGCCAATATCCATTTTCCTTTACCGGCGAGCTTTATCTGGGAAATGTTTAGCTGTGTTTTGCCTGGCATTCCAGAACAAAGTGCTTTCAACAAACAGAGTATGAGCTGGAAGTTGATGGCGCTGATCCCTGACATGCTTAGCGACGAATCCTTTGCCCAGCTAAAGCATTATCTCCAGGAGGATGATCACAACCGTAAGCTTTTCCAGCTCGCATCACGTATTGCGGACCTTTATGACCAATATCTGGTTTATCGTCCGGGTTGGTTAAGTCGCTGGGAAAAAGGGGAGATGATCGATAATGCTGGGGAAGCGCAACAGTGGCAGGCTCCATTATGGGCGGCTTTAGTACGTTACACTGCAGATTTAGGGCACTCTAAATGGCACCGCGCTAATCTTTATCAACGCTTTATTACGACTCTTGAAGAGAGCGACACCTGCCCGCCAGGAATACCTCCACGTATTTTTCTTTGTGGGATCTCTGCTTTACCTCCCGTTTATCTTCAGGCGCTACAGGCATTAGGTAAGCATATTGATATTCATGTCTTATTTACTAATCCCTGTCGTTACTACTGGGGCGATATTAAAGACCCTGCGTTTCTGGCGCGCCTGACTCAGCGCCGTCGTCGCCGCCATTTAGCTGAAAATGAGCATGCGTTATTTAAAAATAACGACAGTGCCGCTGAGCTGTTCAATGCAGTGGGTGAACAGGAGACTGCTAACCCACTGCTGGCTTCATGGGGGAAACTGGGGCGGGATTATGTTTATCTGTTGTCAGAACTGGAACAGTTTGAAGAGATAGATGTGTTTGTCGATATTGAACCAGACAATCTGCTACACCGACTGCAATACGACCTGTTGGAGTTAAAAAATAGTGCAGTATTGGGGCTGACAGAAGAGGAATTTAAACATAGCAACAATAAGCAGCCTCTGAACCCGCATGATAGCTCTATTACCTTCCATGAGTGCCATAGCCCGCAGCGTGAAGTCGAGATTTTACATGATAAGCTGCTGGCGATGCTGCAAGATGACCCAGGCTTAAAGCCTCGCGATATCATTGTTATGGTTGCGGATATCGACAGCTACAGCCCCTTTATTCAGGCCGTTTTTGGTAACGCTCGCGATGAGCGCTGGTTACCTTTTACCATTTCTGACCGTCGTGCCAGCCATGCACATCCTGCGCTACAAGCTTTTATCAGTTTACTTGCGCTGCCAGAAAGCCGTTTTTTAGCTGAGGATGTACTTGCTCTGCTGGAAGTCTCTTCCCTGGCCAGTCGTTTCTCAATTGATGAAGAAGGTCTGCGTTATTTGCGCCAGTGGGTCAGTGAGTCTGGTATTCGCTGGGGTCTTGATGATGATAACGTTCGCCAGCAAGAGTTACCTGCTACAGGTCAGCATACCTGGCGTTTTGGCCTGACACGTATGTTACTGGGTTATGCCATGGAAAGTGAAGCCGGTGTCTGGGACTCTGTGTTGCCTTTTGATGAGTCTAGCGGTTTGATTGCCGGGTTGGTAGGTCAACTGGCTGAGCTATTGATGCGACTGAATCAGTGGCGACAGGTTTTGGCAGAACCCAGAGCGCTTGAAGAATGGCTACCTTTATGCAAAGAGATGCTGGCCTGCTTTTTCCTTGCTGATGATGAAACCGAAGAAGCGCTGGTATTAATCGAGTCCCAGTGGCAGGAGATGATCGAACAAGGCGTTCAGGCCGCTTATAACCAGCCAGTTTCACTGGTTCTATTACGCAGTGCGTTATCACAACGCCTTGATCAGCAAAGAATGAGCCAGCGCTTTCTTGCCGGTCAGGTTAACTTCTGCACTTTGATGCCGATGCGTGCCATTCCGTTTAAAGTGGTTTGCCTGTTGGGGATGAATGACGGTGTCTATCCTCGTACTCTTGCTCCGCTAGGATTTGACTTAATCAGCCAGAATCCGCAGCGTGGGGACAGAAGCCGCCGTGATGATGACCGTTATCTGTTCCTTGAAGCTCTGAGTTCCGCAGAGCAGCGCTTGTATATCAGTTATATTGGTCGTTCTATTCAGGATAATAGCCGCCGCTACCCTTCGGTACTGGTGGAGGAATTGCTGGACTATATCGTTAATAGCCACTATTTACCGGGTGATGAGGGACTGAACATTGATGCAAGCAGTGAGCGGGTTAAACAACATTTGATTGTGCAGCATACCCGTACTCCCTTTGCCAGTGAAAACTACTTGATTGAAGGTGCAGAACAAAGTTTTGCCGAGGAGTGGCTTGCCGCGGCTAATCAGCAAGGAGAGGCTCATGCGCCCTTTATTATTGAACCGTTACCCACTGTCGCTTTTGATGAGATATCGCTCGAACAACTACAGCGGTTCTGGCGTCACCCAGTACGAGCATTTTTCCAGACGCGGTTAGGGGTAAGTTTCCGTCTTGATGATACAGAATTACCCGATAGTGAGCCTTTTACGCTTGATTCACTTGAGAGTTTCTTGCTGAATCAAAAAGTACTGAATACGCTGATTGAACAGGAAGATACCCAGCAGCTCTTTACACGCTATCGAGCCGCAGGCGAGTTGCCTTACGGAGCCTTTGGCGAAATCATTTGGGAAAAGCAGCAAGCAGAAATGCAGATCCTGGCAGAAAAAATTATTGCCGAACGTCAGCCAACAGAAAATTGGGAAGTGGACTTACATATTGCTGGTGTTCATTTCACTGGCTGGCTTTCTGATGTCCAGCCGCAAGGTTTATTACGCTGGCGACCTTCGGTTTTAACTGTTGCTCATGGTTTGCAGTTATGGCTTGAACACCTTATCTGGTCAGCATCCGGGGGAAATGGTCACAGTAATATATATGGACGTAAAGAGTCGCAGTGGAGCTTTCCAGCCATGGAAAAAGAGCAAGCTGAACATTATTTGAGCCAGTTGATTGAGGGATATAAAAAGGGATTCAATCAGCCACTCATTCTGTTGCCACAAAGTGGTGGTGCATGGCTAAAGGCTTGTTATGACCCACAACAAGATGCCATTCTATGGGATGAGCAGACCCAGCAGAAAGCCAGAAGCAAGCTCATTTCTGTGTGGGAAGGAAATACCATGGTTGAGGGTGAAGGTGCCGATATCTGGTTACAACGCTTGCATCGTTCATTGGATGAGAGTTACTACCAGGCGATTATCAGTGAGGCTGAAAACTACCTATTACCGGTTTTTCGTTTCAACCAAAGTTAAACAAAAGTGAGTCATGATAATTTAGCGATCGTAGCCCATCTATAACCCTAAATAATTCGAGTTACCTGTAGGCGACAAGTTCAGCCCGGCGATGAGCATAGACAGCTATGTGATTCGGCAGGCTGAACGCAGGCAATACCCAAGTAACTTGAAGTATGACGGGTATATGATGCATTTTGATACTTCGTGTCTATGTCAGGCAGTCAAAATTTCAGTCGGCTGACTCGACAAATCTTGAGAATAAATAGGTACGTAAGACGAGGTTTTTTTATGCCGAAACGCATCAAGGGATTTACTGTTATTTTTCTGTCCGTTTTTGCCCTCTGGGCACCGACTTCTTCAGCCGATACTGGATGGCAAGTACTTCCAGAGACTATTCGGAAAAGTGAAAAAGATCCTCGCGAGTACCAGGCTATTCGTTTAGACAATGGTATGACAGTGCTTCTGGTATCTGATCCACAGGCGGTAAAATCGCTATCTGCTTTAGTGGTGCCGGTGGGATCGCTCGCCGATCCTGATGAACATCCCGGCCTTGCGCACTACCTCGAACATATGACTCTAATGGGGTCTAAAAAGTATCCAGATCCAGATAGTCTGGCTGAATATCTTAAAAAACACGGTGGCAGCCATAATGCCAGCACAGCACCTTATCGTACTGCGTATTATCTGGAAGTTGAAAATGATGCCCTGGCGGGAGCGGTTCAACGTCTTGCTGATGCCATTGCCGAGCCTAGTCTGGAGCAGAAATACGCGGAACGTGAACGAAATGCGGTAAATTCAGAATTAACCATGGCGCGTTCACGCGATGGGATGCGCATGGCCCAGGTGAGTGCGGAAACGCTGAATCCGGCTCACCCTGGCTCACGTTTTTCCGGTGGTAATCTTGAAACTCTCAGCGATAAACCAGGTAGCCGGCTGCGAGATGCTTTATTAACCTTTCGGGATAAATACTACTCTGCGAATCTAATGCGTGCTGTTATCTACAGCAATAAATCCTTGCCCGAGATGGCAAAAATTGCCGCAAATACTTATGGGTTGGTCGCGAATAAAAATATTGAGCAACCAGTGATTGATGTTCCTGTGGTCACTGAGGCTCAAAAAGGGATCTTTATTCATTATGTCCCGGCGCTGCCGCGCAAAGCACTACGCGTTGAGTTTCGTATAGATAACAACAGCGACAAGTTTCGTAGCAAAACCGATGAATTAATTGGCTATATGATAGGTAATCGTAGCCACAATACACTCTCCGACTGGCTACAAGAGCAGGGCCTGGCAGACAGTATTAGCTCAAGTGCTGATCCAATGGCGACCGGTAATAGCGGTGTGTTTTCGATAACCGTTTCCCTGACCGATAAAGGGCTGGCGAATCGTGATGATGTGGTGGCCGCCATATTCTCCTATATCAATACGTTAAAAAAAGAAGGTATTGATAAACGCTATTTTGATGAGCTTTCCCATGTCCTGGATCTGGATTTCCGCTATCCCTCCATTACACGTGATATGGGCTATGTTGAATGGCTGGGCGATACGATGTTGCGTGTTCCGGTGTCCCATACTCTTGATGCGGTGAATATTGCCGATAAGTTTGATCCGGAGTCAATCAACGCCCGCCTGAAAGATATGACACCGCAAAATGCGCGCATCTGGTATATCAGCCCGGAAGAGCCGCATGATAAAACAGCTTACTTTGTTGATGCGCCATATAAAGTCGATAAAATCTCAAGTCAAACTATGGAAATATGGCAGCAAAAGGCGCAAGCGTTGACGCTTGAACTCCCCGCGCTGAACCCCTATATTCCGAATGATTTTACCGTTTATGCTTCGGATAAACAGTACACACGTCCTGAAATGCTGCTGAATGAAGATGATGTCCGGGTGATGTATATGCCAAGTCATTACTTTGCGAATGAGCCAAAAGTCGATGTCACCATGATACTGCGTAATCCAAAAGCCATGGATACGATAAAAAATCAGGTGCTGTTTGCGCTGAATGACTATCTGGCCGGTTTAGCTCTGGACGAACTGAGCCAACGGGCTGCTGTGGGGGGGATTGGTTTTTCTTCACATGCTAACAGCGGGTTAATGATTACTGCCAATGGTTACACCCAACAGTTACCAAAGCTGTTTGAAGAATTAGTCAGTGGATATTTCTCTTATACTCCGACAGAAGAGCAATTTACTCAAGCCAAGTCCTGGTATGAGCAGATACTGAGTGCTGCGGATAAAGGGAAAGCGTATGAGCAAGCCTTACTTCCTGTGCAGGTTATCTCTCAGTTGCCTTATTTTCAGCGTAAGGACCGTAAAGAATTATTACCTACACTAACGCTGAAAGACCTGCTCGAGTATCGTGAACAGCTGAAAAGTGACTCACGCGCAGAGTTCCTGATAGTCGGTAATATGACGGAGAAGCAAGCAAAAGCGTTAGCGCATAATGTTAAAGAAAGCCTGAAACTGAAGGGTGATGAGTGGTCCCGTAACAAAACTATCCTGATCGATAAAAAGAATCTGGTTATTTTTCAACAGCCGGGTACCAGTAGTGACTCTGCTCTGTCGGCAGTTTATATACCAAAAGGTTACGATGAAGCGAGCAGTGAAGCCTACAGCTTAATGATTGGTCAGATTATCCAGCCATGGTTTTATAACCAACTGAGAACCCAGGAACAACTAGGTTATGTGGCTTCTGCTTTTCCTGTTGCCATCGGTCAGCAGTGGGGGGTGGGGTTTGTGTTGCAAAGTAGTGATAAACAGCCAGCCTATCTCTATCAACGCTTTACTGCATTTTATCCAGTGATTGAACAGCAGTTACGCGACATCAGCAGTGAGGATTTTGCCCAAATCAAGCAAAGCGTGATAGGTCTGATTCAACAGGCACCACAAACCTTAGGTGAAGAGGCATCTCAGCTGAGTAAGGACTTCGACAGACGTAATAGTGCTTATGATTCGCGGGATAAAGTCGTCGAGAAAATTAACACCCTGACTCCGCAAAAACTGGCTGATTTCTTTCATAATGCCGTGATTGCCCCGCAAGGGATGGCAATGTTGTCGCAAGTTTCTGGCAGCGAAGGCGGTGTGGTGGATTATGCTAAGCCTGAAGGCTGGAAAGTGTGGGACTCAGTCAGTGGGCTTCAACAAACATTACCTGAAGTAAGAGAAAAATAATGTCCGATGCCACCGTTCAGTCACTTGATCCCTTAATCTTGCCGCTGCACGGTGAACGCTTAATAGAAGCCTCTGCGGGTACCGGTAAGACGTTTACTATAGCAGCACTCTATCTGCGGCTGATTCTGGGGCTGGGAGGCGCTCAGGCTTTTCCACGCCCTCTGTCGGTGGAAGAGCTGCTGGTGGTGACTTTTACTGAGGCGGCAACCGAAGAATTACGGGGCCGTATCCGAGCCAATATTCACGAACTTCGTATTGCCTGTATTCGTAACCAGACCAGTAATCCTTTACTGGTCAGTCTGCTCACACAGATTGAAGATAAACGGCTCGCTGCACGAACGTTATTACTAGCGGAACAGCAGATGGATGAGGCGGCGATTTTTACGATTCACGGTTTTTGTCAGCGAATGTTGAGTCTGAATGCTTTTGAATCAGGAATGCTCTTTGAGCAGCAATTACTGGAAGATGAGGCTTCTTTGCGGCGTCAGGCTTGTGCTGATTTCTGGCGTCGTCATTGTTATCCGTTACCGAAATCAGTTGCCCTGGCCGTCAGTGAAGAGTGGTCTGGGCCTGATGCTTTATTAAGAGATATCAATCACTGGCTACAGGGTGAAAAACCGACCCTGAAACAGCAATTACCCGATGATGAAACCCTGATAAGCCTGCATAACAAAATTATTGCCAGCATTGATGCCCTGAAACAACAGTGGCTTATTGCGGCGAATGAGTTACAGGCGGTGATTGAAACCTCGGGTGTGGATAAGCGCAGCTACAGCAGTAAACATTTACCTAACTGGTTAGCTATCGTCGGTGAGTGGGCACAGAGTGAAACGCTGAGTTATCAGCTCCCGGATGCACTGACAAAATTTGCCCAGAGCACCCTGGCTGAAAAAACCAAAAAGGGTGAGGTACCCAGCCATACCCTGTTTGCGGCGGTCGAAACCTTACTGTCTCAACCGCTGACCTTGCGAAACCTGGTCATTACTCGTGCGCTGAAAGAGATCCGTGACCAGGTACAGTTTGAGAAGGCGCGCCGGGGGGAATTAGGCTTTGATGATATGCTCAGCCGCCTTGATAATGCTTTGCATCAAGCGGGAGGCGAAAATCTGGCTGCTTCTATTCGTCAGCGCTTTCCGGTGGCGATGATTGATGAATTTCAGGATACCGACCCGCAACAGTATCGTATTTTTCGTTCCCTTTATCTGCAACAACCGATGACAGCCATGTTGCTGATCGGTGATCCGAAACAGGCGATTTATGCCTTTCGTGGAGCAGATATTTTTACCTATATAAAAGCTCGGAATGAAATTAGCTCCCACTACACGCTGGAAACCAACTGGCGATCATCACCTGCAATGATAGCTGCGGTAAACCGGCTATTTCAGCAAGTGGAGTCCCCCTTTCTGTTTAACCAGATCCCTTTTTTGCCTGTCTTTTCAGCACCGAAAAATGAGCAGGCACGATTTACTTTGCATGGTGAAACCCAACCAGCATTAAAACTCTGGCTTCAGCCTGGTGAAGGGGTTGGAGTGAATGACTATCAGCAAGCGATGGCCATGCAGTGTGCCAGACAAATTCGTGACTGGCTGATCGCAGGTCAGCAGGAAAAAGCGCTATTGTGGCGAGGTAATACGGCAACTGTTACTTCTACTGCGGTTCAGGCCTCTGATATTACGGTCCTGGTACGTAGCCGCCATGAAGCGAGTATTGTTCGCGATGCCTTAAGTAGCCTGAATATTCCCTCCGTATATCTTTCCAGTCGTGACTCGGTGTTTGCCACGCCAGAAGCGCGTGAATTACTATGGATTTTACAAGCAGTACTGGCGCCAGAAGTTGAGTCGACACTGCGTAGTGCGATGGCGACTGGAATGCTAGGACTGGATGCCCACGCACTGGATGCATTGAATCAGGATGAAACCGCCTGGGACAGACTGGTTGACGAGTTTTTATCTTACCGCCAGTTCTGGAATCAGCGTGGCGTTATGCCGATGTTACGTGCCTTAATTAAGAACCGAAAGATTGCTGAGGACCTACTGGCAACGCCAGCAGGAGAGCGCCGTTTAACCGATATTTTGCATATCAGCGAGTTGCTACAAGAAGCGTCATTAGATCTCGAAAGTGAGCATGCGCTGGTACGCTGGCTGGGGCAACATATTGCTGAACCAGATAATAATGCAGCCAGCCAACAGTTACGACTCGAAAGTGATAAGCACTTGGTGCAGGTAGTGACGATACATAAGTCAAAAGGTCTGGAATATTCACTCGTCTGGCTGCCCTTTATCACCAATTACCGTCAGCAGCAGAGTGGTATTTACCATGATCGTAGTACCTATGATTCGCAGCTGGACTTAAGTGATGATGAAGAGAGCCAGCGACTGGTTGAAGAAGAGCGGCTAGCGGAAGATTTGCGTTTACTTTATGTTGCGCTGACTCGATCTATCTGGCATTGCAGCATTGGTGTTGCCCCCTTATTTCGTGGCTCTCGCGCCAAGAAAGGACTCACGGATGTTCATCTCAGTGCTCTGGGGCATTTGATACAAAAGGGCGATGCGATGGACGCTACTGGGCTTGTGAGTCAATTACAGCAACTGGAAGATGACGCCATTAGTGTTGAAACTTTATCCGTGCAGGATAATACTCCCTGGCAACCGATTGTCACTGTCCAGCCAGCGCTTGGTGTACGTCAATTAATCCGTCCTGTAGCCGACAACTGGCGCGTGACCAGCTATTCCGGGCTACAGCAGCGTGGTGGACATTCCCTGCTAGAGCTGATGCCTCGTCTGGATGTCGATGCTGCTGGAGATGTCACAGCACAAGATTCACCGTCGTTGACGGTACATACTTTCCCGCGTGGTGCTTCACCAGGTACTTTTTTACACAATCTGTTTGAAAATATTGATTTTAACCAGCCAGTCGACAGTGAATGGGTTGCCGAACAGCTGCGTAATCAAGGGATCAGTGACGAATGGCAAACCATGATGACGCAGTGGCTGACTCAGATACTTAATGCGCCACTGAATACTACTGGGGTGAGTCTTCAGCAGTTAACGACTCGGCAGCGACATGCCGAGCTTGAATTTTATCTGCCTATTGCCAGTGAGCTACAGGCGACAAAACTGGATAGCCTGATAAGACATTATGATCCTCTGTCAGCCGATTGTCCGATGCTGGATTTTCGTGAAGTGAAGGGCATGTTGAAAGGATTTATTGATCTTGTATTCTGCTGGCAAGGTAAATATTACCTGTTGGACTACAAGTCTAACTGGTTAGGAGAAGAGGGGAGCGCCTATAGCCAACTGGCGATGGAGCAGGCAATGAAGTCGCATCGTTATGACTTGCAATACCAGCTCTATACTCTGGCATTGCATCGTTATTTACGTCATCGCCTGGCAAAGTACGACTATCAACAGCATTTTGGTGGAGTCATTTATCTGTTCCTGCGTGGTGTGGAGCAGGATAAACCAGGGCAAGGAATCTTTACCACTTGCCCGGATCAAGCTTTGGTTGAGGCCATGGATCATTTGTTTGCCGGTCACCAGGAAGAGGTGGAGTAGATGAGTCTGTCACTATTACTCAATCAGGCTGTCGAACTCAAGTTACTGCGAGCATTAGATGGGCAGTTTGCCATGATGGTTGCCAGTGATGAACAACCCGCAGTGATGCTGGCAGCTGCATTATTAAGTAGTGATGCGGGCGAGGGGCACGTTTGTCTCCCGCTGGCTCGTCTCAGCCCTGAATATCTGTTTGCCGGGCGTGCTCCTGAAATGGCCGTCCAGTTATTTGCTGCGGCAGGAAATCCGCAACATTGGCCGGAACTCCTGTTGGCTTCTCACGCAGTAAGTGATGACGATAGCGCGACACCGATTAAGCTTATTAACAATCGCTTATATCTGAACCGTATGTGGCGTAATGAGCGGCGAGTGGCCGATTTTTTCGGTGCTCATAACCGCAGCGTAATGTGGGATGAGGCAAAAGTACGTACTGTTCTCGATGTACTGTTCGATGTCAGCGAGCAAACGGACTGGCAGAAAGTTGCCGCCGCCGTTGCCTTAACGCGAAGAATTTCTGTTATTTCTGGTGGGCCGGGGACGGGTAAAACGACTACTGTTGCTAAGTTGCTAGTGGCCTTGGTGCAACTCTCGGCAGATAAACCATTACGTATTCAACTGGCAGCACCGACCGGCAAAGCTGCTGCTCGTTTGACAGAGTCATTAGGCCATTCACTGCGTCAGCTACCCCTGAGTGATAAACAGAAAAATCTGTTACCGGGGGACGCCTGTACCTTACACCGACTACTCGGGGCGCAGCGCCAAAGCCAGAAGTTTCGCTACCATGCGGATAACCCACTGCACTTGGATGTGCTGGTGGTGGATGAAGCCTCAATGGTTGATTTACCGATGATGGCCCGTTTAATTGCCGCTTTACCGCAACATGCTCAGGTTATTTTCTTAGGTGATCGGGATCAGCTGGCATCCGTAGAAGCGGGTGCGGTACTGGGTGATATTTGCCATTATGTAAATAAGGGCTATTCAGCAAAGCGAGCTGAGCAGTTACAACGTCTGACGGGCTGTCAGGTGCCGTTGGGTGACACAGTGTCAGAGGGGGCACTGCAGGATTGTCTGTGTCTGCTGCGTAAAAGTTACCGTTTTGGTGACGATTCAGGTATCGGTCAGTTAGCACTGGCGGTCAATGGTAGTGATTTACGGCGTATGGCCGGGGTTTTTGCCTCAGATTTTGAGGATATTTCTCATCGTGTTCTGCTGGAAACGGAAGACTATGCAGCGATGATAGATGATGTTGTTGAGGGTTATCGTGACTATCTGCAACGGGTTAAAGCTTGTGCAGAACCGACTGAGATCCTTCAGGCCTTTAGTCGTTATCAATTGCTATGTGCATTACGTGAGGGGCCATTTGGTGTCAGTGGCTTAAATGAACGTATAGAACTGGCATTGGCGCGCGAGCGTTTAATTTATCTGCCAGCAAAATCCAGTAACCGGTGGTATAACGGTCGTCCAGTGATGATTGCTCGTAATGAGAGTTCTCTCGGACTATTTAATGGCGATATCGGTATCGCTCTGGAGGGCGAAGAAGGATTACGTGTCTGGTTCCCTATGCCAGACGGTACGGTGAAATCGGTACAGCCCAGCCGTCTGCCGCAGCACGATACCGCCTGGGTGATGACCGTTCATAAATCACAGGGCTCTGAATTTGACCATGCAGCGCTCGTATTACCGAATCAGTTTGTTCCCGTAGTTACCCGAGAGCTGGTTTATACCGCCATTACCCGAGCCAAAAAACGTTTGTCACTGTATGCAGATAAACAGATTCTGAATAAGGCCATCATGACCGGGACTGAACGGCGCAGCGGGTTGATGGAGATTTTTTCGGCAATTTAAGAGGGAACAATGTTCCCTCTCTTATATCTGTGCAATCTATCAGGTTAAATCAGCCATCAAGACTTTTGATTTACGCTGATAGTTGTACATCTCTTTTTTGCTGGCTGGCAATTGGTCAACTTCAACTGGCATAAAGCCTCTTTCCTGGAACCAGTGAATACTGCGCGTGGTTAACACAAACAGTTTACTCAGACCCATTTGGCGTGCCTGCATCGCAACACGCTGGAGTAATTCCTCCCCGCGTGATGAGCTACGGTAATCAGGATGGACTGCAACACAGGCCATTTCACCGATACTCTCTTCTGGGAACGGATACAGCGCCGCACAGGCAATCGTCAGGTTATCACGCTGAATAATGGTGAACTTATCGATTTCCATTTCCAGTTGTTCACGAGAACGGCGGACTAAAATACCTTGTTGTTCCAGTGGGCTGATTAAATCCAGGATACCGCCAATATCATTGATGGTGGCGCGGCGAATTTGCTCCGCACTTTCCATAACTATTTGGGTTCCGATACCATCGCGGGAGAATAGTTCCTGCAATAGCGTCCCATCTTCCTGATAGCTAATCAGATGGCAGCGCCGAACACCGCTACGACAGGCTTTTACTGCACCACGTAGAAAACGTACTGTACCGGAATGGTAATCACCCGTGCCTTCGATAGTCTTGATACGGGCTTCAGCATCTGTTGGGAACAATTCAGAAATGACATTGCCGAGTTCATCAGTGACTCCTTGGGATGAGCAGAAGCCAATCATCTTTTCAGCTTTGAGCTTAATAGCCAGCTGAGTGGCAATCTCTTCTGAGGTTAGATTAAAACTTTCACCGGTTACCGAAACCGCAACAGGACCCATCAGAACAATAGCACTGTTGTCCAGTTGGCGATGAATAGCCTCTTCATCAATACGACGAACACGGCCACTGTGGCAGTAATCAATACCGTCATCGACACCCAATGGCTGAGCAATGATAAAGTTGCCGCTGACCACATTGATATGTGCACCGTGCAACGGAGTATTACCCAGACTCATGGAGAGCCTGGCTGTAATATCAAGCTGCAATAAACCAGCTGCTTGTTTTACCAGTTCCAGGGTTTTTGCGTCAGTGACTCGAGTCTGTTTATGGTAAACAGGCTCATGATTATGGTCGGCGAGATTGGCATCAATCTGTGGACGAGCGCCATATACCACCACCAGGCGTATTCCTAAGCTATGTAACAGACCAATATCATTAACGATACTGGAGAAGTTCTCATGTTCAATGGCCTCACCCCCTAGCATAATGACAAAGGTTTTACCCCTGTGTGCATTAATATAGGGAACAGAATGGCGAAAACCCTGGACTAGCTCGGTTCTACGTTCCTTTACCACAACACAACCTCATTGCATGAATATTCGAATTTAGTGTATTTTTATTCTATTGTGCTCTCGGGCGCAAGTAGCAATTTCTCTCAAAGAGTAAATTTCTTTTCATTATCCATGCAGATCCTTTTCCTAACGTTTACCCTTTTATAGATGACAGTAACACTGTGTTTCGTTAAAGTTTTCGGCTCAAAAAATTATTATTAGATACCCAGATCGTTCAGGGGAGCCATGTCAGATTCCAGTTCATCCGTTAGTCGTCGCCGTTTACTTCAGGGGGCAGGTGCCATGTGGTTATTGAGTGTCAGCAAAGTTGGCTTTGCTGCTTCAGGCCAAGTGGTTGCTGTGCGCGTCTGGCCGGCCTCAACTTACACGCGTGTCACGCTGGAGTCGACCCAGTTACTCAAATATCGCCAGTTCGCACTCAGTAATCCTGAGCGAGTGGTGGTGGATATCGAAGGAGTAAATCTGAACTCGGTTCTCAAAGGGTTAGGAGGCCAGATTAGGGGCGATGATCCCTTCATTAAGTCAGCAAGGGTAGGGCAGTTTGACCCTAAGACTGTACGCATGGTGTTTGAATTGAAACAAAATGTAACTCCGCAAGTCTTTGCCCTGGCACCGGTCGCTGAATTTAAAGAACGGCTGGTCATGGATCTTTATCCTGCCAATATGAATAACCAGCAAGATCCGCTCCTGGCATTGCTGGAAGATTACAACAGTGGTCAGCTGGAGAAAAAAATGCCAGCACAGCAAGGACCACAGCCAGGCAAAGCAGGGCGTGACAGGCCGATTGTTATTATGCTCGATCCCGGTCATGGTGGTGAAGACCCTGGAGCTATCGGCCCGAATAAGACGCGAGAAAAAGACATTGTGCTTAGTATTGCGCGCAGGCTAAAAGCGCTGATTGATAAAGAGGGCAATATGAAAGCCTATATGACGCGTAATGAAGATATCTTTATTCCGTTAAAAGTTCGCGTAGCCAAAGCTCAAAAACAACGCGCGGATCTCTTTATTTCTATTCATGCGGATGCCTTTACCTCTGAAGCAGCACGCGGATCGTCAGTATTTGCTCTTTCTACTAAAGGGGCAACCAGTACCGCAGCAAAATATCTGGCCGAGACCCAGAATGCCTCAGACTTAATTGGTGGGGTAGGTAAAAGTGGCGATCGCTACCTTGACCATACTATGTTCGATATGGTGCAGTCACTTACCATCAACGATAGTCTTAAGTTTGGTAAAGAAGTCTTACAGCGTATGGGACGGGTGAATAAACTGCATAAAAATAGTGTCGATCAGGCGGGTTTTGCGGTTCTTAAAGCACCCGATATTCCTTCTATCCTGGTCGAAACCGCATTTCTCAGCAACCGTGAAGAAGAGCGTAAATTGCGTACAGCAAAGTTCCAGCAGGAAGTAGCTGAGTCTATTCTGGCGGGGATTAAGGCCTATTTTGCTGACAGAACCACTCTGGCTCGACGCGGATAGAGTGAAGAGACGACCAGTAAGAAGGGAATTTCAGTAGCCGGAAACGGCTATATATTGAGCGGTTATAAATAACAGACATAAAAAAAACACCTTTCGGTGTTTTTAGTATTGGTTGCGGGGGCCGGATTTGAACCGACGACCTTCGGGTTATGAGCCCGACGAGCTACCAGGCTGCTCCACCCCGCGTCCGTATACTACTGTTACTGCTATCGTTCACACTATTTTAT